>Ga0123356_10001597_pt1 | contig 24904 bp, 22 predicted proteins | sample TergutEmb28metaG_2_FD_92546 | JGI IMG/M metagenome (GOLD analysis project Ga0123356, IMG submission 92546) | Embiratermes neotenicus P3 segment gut microbial communities from Petit-Saut dam, French Guiana - Emb289 P3 | ecosystem: Host-associated > Arthropoda: Insects > Digestive system > Gut ...
AAGAATGAGGCGTTACTTAAAATTGATCCAAAACAGCTTGACGCATTGCTTCACCCCACATTCGGTTCGGCAACATTAAAAGGCGCAACACCTATAGCTTCTGGCTTACCCGCTTCCCCCGGTGCGGCGGTTGGTAAAATTGCTTTCACAGCAGAAGAAGCAACCGAAAGGCACGCTAAGGGCGAAAAGATTATTCTCGTTAGGCTTGAAACTTCCCCCGAAGATATTGAAGGCATGAATGTTGCCCAAGGTATCCTTACAGCAAGAGGCGGATTAACTTCGCACGCAGCTGTTGTGGCAAGAGGAATGGGGCGTTGTTGCGTGGCAGGAAGTGCCGATCTTGTGATAGACGAAGCCAAGAAAACTCTTACAATTAAAGGCAAAGTGTACACAGGAAAAGATATCCTTTCTCTTAACGGCGACACAGGTTTAGTGTACGCAGGCGAACTTGCAGTTACCGAACCTGAAATTTCAGGAAGTTTCCAAACCATTATGGAATGGGCAAACGCAGCTAAGAAATTAAAGGTTCGCGCAAACGCAGACACGCCTAAGGACGCCAAAGCCGCATATGATTTCGGCGCGACTGGCATTGGGCTTTGCCGTACAGAGCATATGTTCTTTGAGGCTTCAAGAATCAAATCCATGCGTGAAATGATTGTGGCAAAATCCGTTGAGCAACGCGAATCCGCACTTGCGAAACTTCTTCCCATGCAAAGAGAAGACTTTATCGGAATCTACGAAGCAATGCAGGGCAACCCTGTTACGATTCGTTTCTTAGATCCCCCGCTTCATGAATTCCTTCCCAAAAAGAAGAAAGAAATTGAAGAGCTTGCCACTGATCTCGGCATGACAACCAAGGAACTTGACGCTGTTATCCTTTCACTTCACGAAGAAAACCCCATGATGGGACACCGTGGTTTGCGCCTAAGCGTAACTTACCCCGAAATCGTGGAAATGCAAACAAGGGCAGTTATTGAAGCCGCGATAGAAGTTAACAAAAAAGGCTTAAAAGTTGTGCCTGAAATCATGATTCCTCTAACCTGCGAAGTTAAAGAATTTAAGTTCGTTAAAGATGTGGTTGTGGAAACTGCAAAAGCGGTTATGAAAGAAGCAGGGCTTAAAATTAAGTACCTCGTTGGCACAATGATTGAAATTCCCCGCGCAGCTATCACAGCAGATAAAATTGCGGTTGAAGCAGAATTCTTCTCATTCGGCACTAACGATTTAACCCAAATGACATTTGGTTTCAGCCGTGACGATGCAGGCAAATTCTTGGGTGAATACTACAGCAAAAAGATATTTGAATCCGATCCCTTTGCAAGGCTTGATCAAGAGGGCGTGGGCTTCTTAGTTCAAACAGCAGTTGAAAAAGGCAAATCAGTGCGCAAAGATATTAAACTTGGTATCTGTGGCGAACACGGTGGCGATCCTGCAACAATAGAGTTCTGCCATAATGCGGGGTTAACATATGTTTCCTGTTCACCTTTCCGCGTACCCATTGCCATTCTCGCCTCTGCCCAAGCCGCAGTCAAGAAATAACAATTATCGGCTTCGTGATGCATTGTCGGGCTTCGCAATTTCCGCAGTCGTTTACGATTAAGTAAAGTCCTTTGGAAATTGCTTGCCCTTCGCGCCTGACTTGCCGTTAAGTGTTATTTAAAAGCTATTGACAGAGTGGGTGTTGCCTGACTTGCCGTTAAGTGTTATTTCGGCACTTATAGGCAGAGCGGGGTGTTATTTAACTTAAAAACATATGTATCGGTGGTGGTATGCTTTGCATAGCACCGCGGGTTATCTTTTGTAAATGAAAGAACATTATTTAAATTTTGAAAGGAATTTCCTTTCCGAACACGCTATGAAAAGCGAACAAACGAGAGGGCGACAGAAAGCCCTCTTGCCTTGTTCTATGCGCACGGAATTTCAGAGGGATAGGGATAGGATTTTGCATTCAAAATCGTTTAGGCGGTTGAAGAGGAAAACGCAAGTTTTTCTTTCGCCGAACGGTGATCATTTCCGCACAAGGCTTACGCATACGCTTGAAGTTACGCAAATTGCACGCACGATTTCGCGTGCGCTTTTGCTAAGTGAGGATTTAACTGAGGCTATCGCGCTTGGGCATGATTTGGGGCATACCCCGTTCGGGCATATGGGCGAAAGGGTTCTTGAAAAGAAAACGGGGCATTTTTTGCACAATGAGCAAAGCCTCAGAGTGGTGGATATAATTGAGGATTTGAACCTTACTTACGAAGTGAGAAACGGAATTTTGAACCACACAAGCGAAGGCAATCCCGAAACTCTTGAGGGAAAAGTGGTGGCTATTGCAGATAGAATTGCTTACCTTAACCACGATATAGACGATGCTATCCGTGCAGGGGTTTTAACCGCTAAAGATATTCCGCGCCACTGCACAAATAAACTTGGCATTAAGCGCGGTGAAATGATTAACACCCTTGTTTTTGATATTATTAAGGAAAGTTTCGGTAAGCCTATGATTTTGCAAAGCGAAGATATTAAAAGCGCAATGGACGATTTTAGGAAATTTATGTTTGAAATGGTTTACATAAATCCCAAAGCAAAATGGCAGGAAAAAAAGGCAGAAAAATTGCTTAGCTTAACCTTTGATTACTTCCTTGAACACCCAAACGAAGTGCCTGAATTTTACCGTTCGCTTTCAGATAAGAAAGAAATATTTGTAACAGATTACATTGCAGGAATGAGCGATGATTATGCGATTGAATTGTTTAAGAAATTGTATTTGCCTGTTTAATCCACAGCGCACAATGATTGATTCTAAATATCGTTAATAGTAATGACGACTGACGACTTACGATTTACGAATGTAGGATTTAAATCTCATTATAGTTAATCCTTCACTGTGCGCTGAAAACAATTCCACCATTGTGCGCTGTGCGTTGTGCGCTGTGCGCTGAAATAAATACTATGCTTGACTACTCTTCCCTTAACACCGCCCAACTTAGCGCAATGAAAGACACCGAAGGTGCGGTGTTAGTTCTTGCAGGTGCGGGAAGCGGAAAAACAAGAGTGTTAACGCATAGAGTTGCGTATCTTATTGCTGAAAGAAATGTTTCGCCGTATAACATTCTTGCAATAACTTTTACTAATAAGGCTACTGAAGAAATGCGCGAAAGGATTGCCACCCTCACAGGCACGGAAATGGGCTTTAACGGCGGTTTTGGCGGAAGCAATTCCGTGTGGGTTTCCACATTTCACAGCCTTGGCGCGTCTGTGCTAAGAATGCACGGCGAAAAGATTGGGCTTAACTCAAATTTCACAATTTATGACGAAAGCGAAAGCGAAAGAATGATTAAAAAGGCTTCGCGCTTTTTGGGCATTGATAATGACGCGGTGATTGAGTCTGCAAAGAATTATATAGATAAAGCCAAAGATAAGTGCGTTTCGCCTGAAGAATTTTTAGTAGATTTTAAAGGAACGCTTGAAAGGGCGAATGAGATTTCGCGGATTTATACTGCTTATGAAAAACTAATGCTTGAATCCAATGCCACCGATTACGGCGATCTTTTGTACAAAACTTATCAGCTTTTTTTAAAACACCCTGAGGTTTTGGATAAATATCAGAGTAGATTTAAATATATCCATGTAGACGAATTTCAAGATACCAATAAGGTTCAATATAAACTTGTGAAAATGCTTGCAGGCAAGCACGGCAACATTTTTGCCGTGGGTGATGACGATCAAAGTATTTACGGCTGGCGCGGTGCTGTGATTCAAAATATTTTGAATTTTGATAAGGATTTCGCAGGCACAAAGATGCACAAACTTGAAGAAAATTACCGTTCTACCCCCGAAATCCTTGCTTGCGCGAACAATGTGATTAAAAATAACGGCGCAAGGCACGAAAAAACGCTTTTCACAAAAAGGGGTAGCGGTGTTAAGGTTTCGTTTAATTATTCCTATAATGATTATCAAGAGGCGGAATTCGTGGCGCGTGAAGTTGAAAATCTTATGCGCTTTAACGGCTACCGCGGTAAGGATTTTGCAATACTTATAAGGAATAACAGCTTATCGCGCCTTTTTGAATCCGCACTAAGGGGCATTAGGGTTAATTACCGCGTGGTAGGCGGTTTTAAATTTTTTGAAAGAAAGGAAGTGCAAGATGTCTTAGCATATATGCGCCTTGCCTCAAACATGAAAGATACTTCTGCGGTTGAAAGGGTGATAAACTTCCCAAGGCGCGGAATAGGCGATAAATGCGTATCGGATATGAGTGAATACGCACTTAGAAATTCGCTTAATATTATGAATGTTATTCTTAATATAAACGATATCGGCGAACTTAAATCCACAGCAAAAAAGGTTAATGACTTTAAAGAAATCGTGGAAGATTTGGTTAAAAATAAAAATCTTCCCTTGCCTGAATTTGTGGATTTTGTGATTGCAAGGGCAGGCTTTGAGGAATACTACCAATCCACAGGTAAAGAGGAAGATTTGTCGCGCTGTGATAATATCAATGAACTTTCAAGGATAGTGGGGGAACTTTGCAAGCAAGATCCGTATATGAATCTTGATTCCTTTTTGCAAAGCGCAACGCTTGCCCCCGATGCTTCCGAAACCACAAGCAGTGCGGATATGGTAACCATAGCCACAATTCACTCTGCAAAAGGGCTTGAATGGCGCGTGGTTTTCGTGGTTTGCTGTGAGGAAGATTTGTTTCCTTCTTCGCGCGCTAAGAATAGCGGCGAAATTGAGGAAGAACGCAGGCTAATGTATGTGGCAACCACAAGAGCGCGTGAAAGGCTGTATATTTCGCACGCAGGTAGCAGATTTTCTTACGCTTTCAGGTGCGTTACCGCGTCTTTGCCGTCAAGGTTTATTGCGGAAGCAAAGAAAGAAATTTCAGAGGCAAGGGGCGAAAATTTAATTCAGAATTCAGAATTAAGAATTAAGAATTATGGTAGCTTTAATTTAAAACCGATTGCCACGGCGCAAAAACCGCAACCCGATACCAAGGTTTACAATAGCAGTATGAGCGGATTTGTGCAGGGCGCAAGCGTCAATCACCCCTCTTACGGAAATGGCAAAATTGTGCTTGTGCTTGGGCAGGGCGATATGGCGATAGCAACCGTTATGTTTGACGGCGATGCAGGCGTTAAAAAGTTTATAATCAAAAACGCACCGCTAACACTTATATAATTACGGCAATGGATAGAATACTTGAACTAATTGAAATAATAAATAAACACAACCATAATTATTATGTGCTTGACGAGCCAACTATTTCCGATGCGGAATATGACGCGCTCTATGACGAACTTTTAGCCCTTGAAGCCGAAACAGGAATTCAGCTTCCCGATTCACCAACCTTAAGGGTGGGCGGTGAAACCATTAAAGCGTTTAAAAGTTATAAGCATAAAATTAAACTTCTTTCTTTAGATAAGGCAAAAAATAAAGAGGAACTTGACGCGTATTTTATCCGCGTAAAAAAGGTTCTGGGCTTTGTTCCGCCCATGGTTTTAGAGCATAAATTTGACGGGCTTACCGTTTCATTAACTTATAACCACGGTAAATTGGTTGTGGGTGCAACAAGAGGGGACGGCGAAACTGGCGAAGATGTCAGCGAGCAAATCAAGACGATTAAAACGATTCCGCTTGCAATTAAATTTAAAGGTTTTATTGAAATTCAAGGTGAAGCGATTATGCGTCTTTCAACTTTTGAAAGCTATAATAAAACCGCAGAAACCCCGCTTAAAAATCCGCGCAACGCCGTGGCAGGCGCAGTCAGAAACCTCAATCCCAAAACCACCGCAGAAAGAAAACTTGATTATTTTGCCTTCAATGTGGGGCATTATGAGGGAATTGATTTTAAATCCCAAACAGAGATTAGGGAATTTTTGATTGAAAACGGTTTTAAGACAGACGATAAGTTCGTGAAAATTGATTCCCCCGAAAGCGCAATGGGCGAACTTGATTTGATAGATAATTCGCGTGAACGCTTGGACTTTTTAACAGACGGTGCGGTGCTTAAGGTGGATAGCCTTAGGCTTAGGGACGAACTGGGATTTACCGAAAAATTTCCGCGTTGGGCTATAGCTTACAAATTTAAATCGCACGAATATACCACAATTGTGAGAGAGGTTTTGTGGCAGGTATCCCGCACTTCTAAAATCAATCCGCTTGCGGTGCTTGACGCGGTGGATATTGCGGGCGTAACCGTTAAGCACGCCACGCTAAATAATATAACGGACATAAGAAAAAAAGATATTAAGATTAACAGCCGTGTTCTTATCAGAAGAAGCAACGATGTTATCCCCGAAATTATGGGGGCAGTTGAGCATTATGAAAATAGCCAAGAAATTTTACCGCCTGCGGTTTGCCCTGCGTGTGGTGCGCCTGTGAAAACAGACGAGGTTTTTATTTACTGCACTAACCCCGATAACTGCGCCCCAACCATAATTTCTGCAATTGCACATTTTGCTTCACGGACCTGCATGGATATTGAGGGCTTTAGCGAAAAAACCGCCGAGGTTTTATATAATGAACTTGGCGTTAATTCTTACGATAAACTTTATGAATTAAAGGCGGAAGATTTATTAAGGCTTGAGGGGTTTAAGGATAAAAAGGCTACTAATTTAATACAGTCCTTAGAGAAATCTAAAACCACAACCCTTGCAAGGTTTATATATGCCTTAGGGATTCCCACCATAGGTAAAAAAGCCTCTTACGATCTTAGCGAGAAGTTTAAAACGATTGATTCGGTAGCCACGGCAACATATTTTGATATAATTGAGATAGATTCATTCGGCGATGTTATGGCAGAAAAGCTAATTGATTATTTTACTAACCCTAAAAACACAGAGGTTCTTGATAAACTTCTTTCACTTAGGGTTAACCCTGTGCGTGAAGAAAAGGAAGTGAAAGAGGGCGGAATCTTTAGCGGAAAAACAGTGGTTTTCACAGGTAGCCTTGAAAATTTTAAAAGAAGCGAGGCAACCAAAGTTGTGATAGAAAACGGCGGAAGCGTGGCAGATTCGGTTAATAAAACCGTGAACCTTGTGGTGGCAGGAAGTGATGCAATCGGTTCAACTAAACTTGAAAAGGCAAATAAACTTGGAATAAGCGTTATTTCCGAGGAAGAATTTAAAAAAATGGCAGAGGGGATTTAAGCCCCTAAGTTAAAAGAATAATTATCTTGATAGGTGTTTTTATGGAAAATAAGAATTCAAATAGCGGTTTATTGTTTGTGGTTTCGGGCCCGAGTGGCGTGGGCAAGGGAACAGTTCTTGCGCTTGCCGTAAAAAAAGTGAAAAACCTGCATATTGCCGTTTCTGCCACCACAAGAAAACCGAGAACAGGTGAAGAAAACGGGGTGCATTATCACTTTCTTTCAGTGGAAGATTTTAAAAGTGAAATTGAAAAGGGCGGGCTTTTAGAATTCGTTTACAATTTTGAAAACTATTACGGAACATTAAAGCGCGAAGTTGAAAACGCGTGGAAATCAGGCAAAGATGTTATTCTTGAAATTGAAACCGAGGGCGCAATGAAAATTAAAGAACAAATGCCCCAAGCGGTAATGGTTTTTATTAAGCCTAATGATATCAATTCATTAAGAGAACGGCTAACCGTACGAGGCACAGAAACCCCCGAAGCAAAATTGAAAAGACTTGACAACGCTTCAAAAGTTCTTGAATGCGCCGAACATTACGACTTCGTGCTAATAAACGAAAACGGCAAAGCAGAAGAATGCGCAAATGCGCTTGTGGCAGTGATTAATGCAAGCAGGTTGCAAGATTAAGATATGACTTTGATTTCAAATATAGCCAAATACAAAGCTGTAGGTGGCAAACTTAAGAGGAGGTTTACATGGCTCTAAATAAAATAACGGTTAGCGGTGTTGACATACGATACAAGCACCAAAATGAAAGCGATTTCTTTTCACTCACCGACATAGCGAAATATAAAGGTGCAGAGTTTCCGAGTGAGGTCATAAACGCTTGGTTGCGTACGCGCGGAACTGTTGAATTTTTAGGATTATGGGAAAGGTTATATAACCCAAATTTTAATTCTATCGAATTTGATAGAATTGAAAAGGAGGCAGGGCGCAGTTCGTTTATGCTTTCGCCAACAAAATGGACGGAAAGTGTGAATGCAGTTGGCATAGTTTCAAAGCAAGGACGATATGCGGAAGCTTATGCGCATAAGGACATTGCCTTTAAATTTGCGAGCTGGATTTCGGTTGAATTTGAGCTTTATATTATTAAAGAATTTCAGCGACTTAAAGTAATTGAGCAACAGGCAATTGAGTGGACGGCGAAACGCGAACTTTCAAAGGTTAATTACCGCATACATACAGATGCCATAAAAGAAAACCTAATTATTCCAGAATTAACCCAGACGCAAAAAAGTTTCGTTTACGCAGATGAAGCCGATTTATTGAATGTTGCTTTGTTCGGAAAAACAGCAAAAGAATGGCGGGCCACGAACCAAGAAGAAAAAGGCAACATGCGCGACTATGCCACCATACACCAGCTTTTAGTGTTGGCAAATATGGAAAGCCATAACGCGTCATTTATAATAGAGGGCTTATCGCAAGAAGATAGGTTAATCAAATTGCGCGGATTAGCAGAGCGGGAATTAAGGGTTCTTTCGTCACACGCGATAAATAGCCATTCGCTATTTTGGGCTAAAGACAAAAATAAGCGATAATCTTTGATTGCAACTTAGGGGGTATTTAACGAAAACAAAATATTGGGGCAACATTCAGCACAAAGAAGAGCATAAAATCAATAGTGTGAGTAGCTTGGTAGAAATACTTAAAAAGCATGAACTGGATAAGGGCGAAAAAGCAAGTTTGTTTTTTCGTGGCGAAAGCAAAGATCATAAGGAAACCAAACTAATGCCCGGTGTTTTTTACGAAAAAACCGAAACGGAAGAAAGTTTCTATTATTATGACGCCTTAACAAACTTTCCACAAGAATTTGAAAACCTATCCACGCTTAGCAGGCTTGCGAAAATGCAACATTACGGATACAGGACAAGGCTACTTGACTTAACGAGCAATCCATTAGTTGCACTTTGGTTTGCTTGCAGGAAGGATATGGACGAAGATGCATATTTTTACATTCTTAAAACCAAAGAAGTTTTGAATTATGACAGCGACAAAGCCTTATTGTTATCCTGTTTTTCGCATTTTAATAATGAACAGCAAAAAAGCATTAAGGAATTTGTTGACGAGTTTATGAAATCGGGCGATTCTAAATATAATGGTTGTATTACCAACAGATATGTTGACGGCAAGTTAAAGAAGAAAACCGTTCGTTCTAATGAAAACGGCTGTTTTCAATTCGCGCGTTTCATTGGCGAAGTGGCAAGAGAGCGTCCCGCTTTTGCGTCATATAGAACCGTTGCCACCGATTTATATAAGAGGTTTGTTGTAAAGCCACTGGTTCAAAATGAAAGGCAAAAAAGCCAAGGTGGTTCGTTTTTGCTTTTTGGTTTGCTTGATGATAGTGCGTCTGCCGACAAAGAAAGCACACACATTGAAGTTTTTAGCTATAAAGTCAAAGGTGGAAAAGAGAAGGACAATATCATTAAAGAGTTGGATTTACTTGGCATAAACAAAGCAACCATATTTTGCGATGTCGGTAGCAGAGCCAACTATATAAACGAGAAACAACAGGCAAGGAAGGAAAATACAAAAACTTAAACGGCGGAATCTAAACATCATTATTTTTTAATCCACAATTCTGCATTCTGAATTCTGAATTCTGAATTAAACCTCAATTCGTACTTCGTACCTTGTACTTCGTACTTCTCTCAATAAACTTCGCGCGTACAGTTGTATATTATTTAAAACCTTGATATAATAACAGCGTATATAGAAATAATAGAAAATATTGTGAGGAATAGATATGATAGATCCGCCAATTGATAAATTGATAAAGCTTGCCCCGTGCAGATATGCACTTGTGGTGGCAATAACCAAAAGGACTAAAGAGCTTCTTTCTGTGGAATCGGGCGAATTAGAGGCTTCAAGCGTTAAAGCAGTATCCCTTGCCGCAAAAGAAATTTATGAAGGCAAGGTGAAAATTTCGCTGTGATTAAAACGATTGTTCTTGGCGTTTCAGGCTGTATAGCGGCCTTCAAAGCGTGCGAGATTATCTCTTTGCTTAGGAAATTAAATTACCGCGTTAAGGTTATTATGACTGAGAGCGCGCAAGAATTTATAACCCCGCTTACTCTTGAAACTTTAAGTGCTAACAGGGTTGTAACAAATATGTTTGATAAAGACCGTGGACACGATGTAGAGCATATCTCTTATGCCAAAGAAGCCACGGCTTTTTTAATAGCACCTGCAACCGCCAATGTTATTGCAAAATTAAGCGGTGGAATTGCAGACGATATGCTTACTTCCACAATTCTTGCCACCCATGCGCCTGTGATAATTTGCCCTGCAATGAACACGGCAATGTACGAAAACGAAACCACTAAAAAGAATATCCAAATCCTAAAAAATAAAGGCTATATATTTATAGATCCTGCCGAAGGTATGCTTGCCTGTGGCGATGAGGGAAAAGGAAGGCTTGCCGAACCCAAGGATATTGTGAATTTTTTAGATAATCTTTTAACCCCGATTCAAGATTTGAGGGGCAAAACCGTGCTAATAACCGCAGGCGCAACTATTGAACCGATAGACGCCGTGAGGTATTTAACTAACCGTTCTTCGGGCAAAATGGGTTTTGCGCTTGCCGAGGCGGTTATGGAAAGGGGCGGAAGTGTGATTTTGGTTAAAGGCAACACAACTGCAACCGTTCCCAAAGGCGCGGAAATTGTTAATGTGGAAACCACGCTTGATATGTATGACGCCGTTTTAAAAAATCTGCCCCGTGCGGATATAATTATTAAAGCAGGCGCACCTTGTGATTACACGGTTAATAATAAGGCGGAAAATAAAATTAAATCAAGAAAAGTTACCCTTGAACTTTCAAAAACCAAGGACATTGCAAGCGCGGTGGGTGAGATTAAGGGAAATAAAAAGCTGATTATTTTTTCCGCTGAAACAGAGAATTTGATTCTAAACGCGCAAACAAAACTTGCTTTAAAAAACGCCGATATCGTGGTTGCAAACGATGTAACTTTAGAGGGCGCAGGGTTTAACACGGATACTAACATTGCGTCAATAATCTGCGCAAGCGGTGCAATCACACAAACAGATTTAATTTCAAAGTACGAATTAGCGCACTTAATACTTGATTTTGCTAACGATTAAAAACCTTTTAAAATGATTTACAAAGTGATAGTAGACATTTCAAACAGTGAGGTAGATAAAGTTTTTTTCTACCATTCCGATTTCCCTCTTGAATTAGGCATGAGGGTAAAAGTGCCGTTCGGGCATAGGGAAATTGAGGGTTTTGTGGTGGGAACGGCAGAGAGTTCACCGCGTGAAACCAAAGCCGTGATTAAGGCACTTGATCCTTATCCTGTGGTTTTGCCCGAAATGGTGTGGCTTTTAGAACCGCTTAGCAAGAAAAAACTTCGCTATATTGATTGCCTAAGGCTGTTTATTCCAAGCAAACTTCGTGGCGGAAAGGTAAAGGCACTTGAAAGGAATTACATAGATTTATGTGAAAATTTTAACACCGAAACGGCTTCTTCCGTTCTTAGAAGAAATTCATTCAGCCAATTCGCGCTTATTGAAAGGCTTTCTGAGGGCGGAATGTTTGAGGCTGATATTTTAAAAGAATTTTCCCTATCAACCGTTAATTCGCTTATTGAAAAAGGCATTGTGGTTAAAAGGAAAGAGGAACTTGAGCGCGTTCCTATTGCGATGCCCGCGCAGGAAAAATATGTGGTGCTAACGGCAGAACAGCGCGAAGCCATAGAAAAAATTTGTGGCGGAAGTGATAAAAAATACCTCATTCACGGGGTAACGGGAAGCGGTAAAACCGAAGTCTATTTAAATATTATTGAAAGGGTGCTTGAGCAGGGTAAAACTGCAATTATGCTTGTGCCTGAAATTTCCTTAACCCCTCAAATGCTTGGCGTGTTCAGGGCAAGATTCGGCGAAAATGTTAGCCTCATTCACTCAAAACTCTCTGACGGTGAGAGGTATGACGAATGGCGCAGATTAAGGCTTGGCAAAGCAAAGGTTGCGCTTGGCGCACGAAGCGCGATTTTCGCCCCCCTTCAAAATGTGGGCGCGATTATCATAGACGAAGAACATGACGGTAGCTATGTAAGCGAAACGAATCCAAGGTATTTTACTCAAGAAATCGCCGAATTGAGGGCGGAATATAACAATGCAAAATTGATTCTTGGCAGTGCAACCCCAAGCATGGAAAGCTATCTTAAAGCGGAAAATAAGGAATATAAATTGATTACGCTTTTAAACCGCGTAAACCAAAGAGAAATGCCGTTGATTGATATTGTGGACATGAAAAAGGAAATTAGGAACGGCAATGTTTCTGCATTTTCGGGCGAACTTTTGGAAGCAATTGAACAAACAATAAACAGCGGTGAGCAAGCTATAATATTTTTAAACCGCAGAGGGTATGCCTCTTTTATAAGATGCCGTTCTTGCGGATATGTGGCGAAATGCGCGGATTGCGATGTAAGTTTAACTTACCACAAAGAGGACGAAACTTTAAAATGCCACTATTGCAAAAACCAATATCACGCAATATCTCAGTGTCCCATTTGCGGATTTAAGGGGCTAAAAGAGGGCAGAACAGGCACTCAGAAAATCGCGGAAGAACTTCAAATAATTTTTCCTAACGCAAGAATTGCAAGAATGGATTTGGATACGACTTCGGGAAAGGATTCGTATTCAAAAATTTTATCAGGCTTTGCCGAACATAACACGGATATCCTCGTAGGCACGCAAATGATTGCAAAGGGGCATGATTTCCCTCTCGTTACGCTTGTGGGCATTTTGGACGCAGATCAATCCTTGTACTTTTCGGATTACCGCAGTTTAGAGCGCACTTTTCAGCTTATCACGCAGGTTGCGGGGCGCGCGGGCAGGGAACGCAAGGCGGGAAAGGTGGTTTTGCAAACTTACAGCCCCAATCACTTTGTTTTCCGCTTCGCTTTGAAGTATGATTATAAGGGATTCTATTCAAAAGAAATAAATAACAGGGAAGTGGCAAAATTTCCGCCGTTCACAAAAATTATCCGCATTCTTATGCTTGCAAAAGAAGAGCAGAACGCAATGAACGCGTCAAGAGAAATTTACACCAAGCAAAAGAAGTTAATTGAGGAAAGCGCAGGCGATATTATCAGAATCCAAATTATGCGCGCGCCTATAAAGCGCATTGAAAATAATTTCCGCTTTCAAATCCTGATATGGGCGAAAGCAGACGCTAATGACGAAGTTATTGATAAGATTTATCAAAACGCGTCAACCGAAATCAAAAATGTGGCGGTGTTTATTGAAATAAATCCGCAACAGCTTTTTTAGCGCGAAAATAAAAACGCGCTTTAAGGAACGAAATGGCTACGAGAACAATTTTACAAGAGGGCGATAAAACGCTAAGAACGAAATCGCGTGAGGTTATAGATTTTAGCCCAAGGCTTTGGCAACTTCTTGACGATATGAAAGAAACCTTAAGCCAAGCAGACGGCGTGGGGCTTGCCGCCCCCCAAGTGGGAATCTTAAGGCGCGTGGCAATAGTTTGGTATAATGAGGAACTTATTGAACTTGTTAATCCAAAAATAACAGCTTCCGAGGGTGAAGTTTTAGATTCCGAGGGTTGCCTTTCCGTGCAAAAAGAGGGCAAAGGCATGGTAAAACGCCCCAAAACCGTAACCGTTTCTTACCAAAACAGATTCGGCAAAGCCATGACTCTCACCAAAGAAGATTGGGTTGCCCGCATAATCTGCCACGAACTTGACCACCTTGACGGGGTGCTTTTTATAGATAGGATTGAGGGCGCAGGGGAAGAGAAAAGTGAAAAGTGAAAATGATTGAGGGCATAGGTTATAGGGCATAGGGCATAGGGGTGGAATCTAAATCTCATTATTAGTTAATTAATCCATAATTCGTACTTCGTACTTCGTACATCGTACTTAAATAAAAATCCACAATTCTGCATTCTGAATTCTGAATTCTTAATTAGAAAAGAACAATGAAAATAATTTTCCTTGGAACACCAAATTTTGCAAAAACAGTGCTTGAGGGCATATTAAACTCATGCCATAAAGTTGTTGCTGTGGTGGCGCAACCTGATAAGGTTAATGCAAGAGGGGGCAAAACCCAATTTTCACCAGTTAAGCAATTTGCGCTTGAAAAGGAGTTGAGGATTTTTCAGTTTGACAAAATATCGCAAAAAGAAAACTGCGACATTTTGCGTTCGCTAACTGCGGATATAATGGTTACTTCCGCTTACGGGCAAATTTTGTCGCGGGAAGTTCTTGATTTAACTAAGGGCGGTGTTATCAATGTGCATGGTTCGCTTTTGCCTAAGTATAGGGGCGCGTCCCCCGTGCAATGCGCGATTTTAAACGGCGAAACCGAAATCGGAATTACTATAATGAAAACCGAACTTTCCGTGGATAGCGGTGATATGATTTTGAAAAGAAGCATAATTTTATCAGACGAAAACGCGTGCGAAGCCATGGAAAAACTTGCGGTTATCGGCGCGGAAGCACTTGTTACGGCACTGAATTTGATTGAAAAGGGCGAGGCGGTTTTCACCCCTCAAAATGAAAGCGAGGCAACTTTCTGCAAGAAAATTTCTAAAGAACAAGCGCACCTTAGCTTTAATCAAACGGCGGAAAAAGCGGTTAATTTTATAAGGGCAATGGCTTATGCGCCGTCTGCTTACATTAAAACGCGCCACGGAAATTTGAAAATCCTCAAAGCAAAGGCAAGCACATTTGAAGCAAACGGCGCACCGTTCGGCACAGTGGTTAGGGCGGATAAGCGCGGTGTTTTGGTTATGTGCTTAGATTTTCCTATTGAACTTTTATCCGTTCAAGGTGAGGGCGGAAAGGTAATGGCGGGGGCGGATTATTTCAGGGGACGCCCCGTAAATGAGGGGGAACGGTTTAATGAATAGCAAAACGGAACGGTTTTTGCTTGGCTTTAAAGCGTTAAGCAAAATAATTAGAGAGGGGGCTTACGCCAATATCGCGCTTAACGATTTAGAGATATCTGAACAGGATCGTCCCTTTGTGGTAAGCCTTGTGCTTGGCGTTCTTGAAAGGTATTACGAACTAAGTTTTGCCCTCAAAGCCTTAAGCCCCAAAGCCCCAAAGCCCCCCGCGAAAATCATTTTTCTTCAAGCGTTTTACGCACTTAAGTACATGGATATTCCTGCGTATGCCGTGGTTAATGAAAGCGTGGAACTTGTGGGGGCGATAGGCAAAAAAGAACTTAAGGGTTATGTTAATGCCGTTCTTCACACTGCGGTAAACGGCGGATTGCCTGCGCCTCATGAGAACAGTCAAGATTTTTATGAGGCAAAATTTAACTTACCTCTTTGGATAATTAACGCGGTTAAAAATGATTATCCATTAAACTATGAGGAAATCTTGCTTGCAAAAGCAAGGCACGAAAACCATGTGAGGTTAAGCAAAAATTATAGCCCAAAAGATTTTGAAAGCGCGCTTTCAGAGGCTTATGAAAAAACCGAATTCGGCTATTTTGTTAAAAACAGCAATATAATCAAAAGGCTTTTTAGTGAAGGCAAACTTACCTTTCAGGGCTTAACTTCCATAATGGCGGTAAATGCGCTTGGCGATATCCGCGGTAAAAAAGTGCTTGATCTCTGTTCTGCCCCAGGGGGCAAAAGCGTGCTTATGGCAGAAAAGGGTGCGGAAGTTACTTCAACCGATATATCCGAAATCCGCCTAAAACTCATTGAGGCTTACGCAAGGCGCATGAGAGTAAAGCTAAGTATTTTTGGGGCAGACGCAACCGTGTTTAATAAGGATTATGAGGACGCGTACGATATTGTGCTTGCGGATGTTCCCTGTTCGGGGCTTGGGGTTTTATCTAAAAGGCAGGATATGATTTTCAACCGCAAAGAGGGCGATATTGAAAGCCTAAGCAAACTTCAAAGCGCGATAATTAGTAACGCTTCGCGGTATGTAAAAAGAGGCGGAACGCTAATGTATTCCACCTGTACAATACTAAAAAAAGAGAACCAAGAAGTAATTAAAACCTTTCTAAAGGATTCCAAAACATTCACTCTTGAATCCCAAAACCAAGTTTTGCCAAGCGGAACAACGGAAGGGTTTTATTTCGCGTTGCTTTCAGCAAGCAACGCTGAAACGAGAAACGAGAAACGATAAACGAGAAACATGGTGGAATCTAAATCTCATTATTAGTTAATTAATCCATAATTCTGAATTCTTAATTCTGAATTCTGAATTAACCCTATTCCCTAATCCCTTATCCCTAAAATTATGTTCTCACTTCAAGATTTAAATCAAAACGAAATTATTGCCCTCACAGTTCGCCTTGGCGAGCCTCAGTTCCGTGCTAAGCAAATTCATGATATGGTGCTTAAGAATAAGGATTATTCAGAGGTAACCAATATCCCTGCTGTGTTTAAGGAAAAACTTAAATCGGAATATACTGCGGTTGCGGTTAGGCTTAAGCATGAAATCAAAAACCAAAGCGGTGTTAAAAAATACCTCTATGAGTTGAATGACGGCAATATCATTGAGGGGGTTTATATGCCCCACGGCTATGGCGATACGCTTTGCGTTTCCACGCAAGTGGGTTGCCGTATGGGGTGTGCGTTTTGCGCAAGCGGAATCGGGGGGCTTGTGCGCAATTTAACGGCAGGCGAAATTTTGGGGCAAGTTCTTCTTGCTAACCGCTTAAACGGCGGGGTTGCAGGCAAGCGCGCAGTTACTAACATTGTGCTTATGGGTAGCGGTGAACCGCTTGATAATTATGATAATTTAATTAAGTTTCTTGAACTTGTTACCGCGGAAAACGGGCTAAATGTTAGCGCAAGAAATATATCCGTATCCACTGTGGGAATCCCTGATAAAATTAAACTTCTTGCAAAAAGCGGTTTTCCCGTTACGCTTTCAATCTCACTGCACGCACCCACAAATGAAAAAAGAAACCGCCTTATCCCCCTAAACCAAAAGCACAATATTGAGGAAATTATCAAATCCGCAAAATATTATGTGAGTGAAACGGGACGGCGCGTAATCTTTGAATACGCAACCTCAGAAACGGTAACAGACGAGCAAAGCGCAAAAGAACTTGCAAACCTGTTAAGGGGATTCCAATGCCACTTAAACCTTATCCCCCTAAACTTCGTAAAAGAAAAAGCCATAAAACCCGCTTCCCCGTCCGCCGTCAAATCCTTTGAAAAGTCCCTCTCAGCACTTGGGCTTTCCGTAACGGCAAGAAGAAGCCTTGGGGCGGATATCGCAGGTGCGTGCGGTCAACTACGCAACACCATGTTGCGCAGTTGACCGCACGCACCTGCGATAATGAAGTGGCATTCCGAGCCGACAAATGCCATTTGGCATTTGCAAGGGTGAGGATAGCGTAGCAACGCAACCCGTCAAAGAGGCGAGGCGGTGTGAAGATATAAAGACGCTACGCTTATGAAGAGCAAGCAGGCTTGCATGGCGGTAAAGAATTTAGCCACTTCACTTCATGCTTTCGCAAGAAAGCACTTCATAAGGCGAAGCCGACTTCATAAGCGAAGCGACTTCATTTGCAAAGCTAATATCATTTAATAGGAAGTTAAAATGAAAACAAAAATCAAAACAATAAAATATACCGAGAACGACTTAAAACACAAATACACAGGCGAAGTTAAGGACGGAAAGCCCCACGGCAAAGGGGTTTTAGAATATGAGGTTTTGTGTAAAGGCGTAACCGAAAGTAATGATTCATTTTGGTATAAAAAATGGGTGAAATATGAGGGCAATTTTGAGGACGGCAAAATGCACGGTGAAGGTGTTATTACTTATCAAGACGGCACAACACATAATTGTCCGTAAGGATTATCTGTAAAAAAAGAGGTGAAGAAATGAAAAGATGCGGATATTGGGAAGAAAAAGAAAAATTTGAAAAGTATCTTAAGGACAATGGTTTTCAAGAATTGGTTTTTGAAAACGATTATCGGTGGATTGGCAAAGTAATTGACGGCAAAATTCACGGCAAAGGCACGATGTATTTCCCCGATGGTACTAACCGAGAGATTGAGTACGATATGGGCAGAGATATAAGCGGAATGGCAGTTTCGTATAATCAACACGAAACCATAGTCAGCAAGTTATGGAAATGTGAGGGATAAAATAGCAATAAGTGAAACAACTAAAGGTTTTAAAAAGGAAGAAGTTAAATGAGTTGGATATACGGATACGATGAAGATGCGGGCGGGATTAAGGTTTATCAGTACGCTTGGGGCAAAAAAGTTAACTTTGTGGTTCATTATGAGGGCAAAGAATATAAGTCCGAAGATTATCCGTTGGAATGGTATACTTACGGCGGTTCTTCTTACGGCCCTCATAAAGTATGGTTTAGGTTTGGCTTTTCAAAAGCCAGCAGACGCCTGTTGATAAAAGCTTTCTTTAAGGATTTTTGTAACCATAATAATTACAACGAAGTTGAATTATTTTATGCGTTTAATATTAAGCGCGAACCGTATTCGGACGGAAGTGGCGGTTGTGAAGAAACGCACCTTGAGAAATGGCACAATCGCTCGTGGACACGAAAAAGACGCAACGATAAAGTAACCACCACGCTTTACAATAATGACGGTTTAGAAATAATTGAATACTTGAATTTGGATAAAGTTGGCGATGTGCGCTCTATGCAGTTTGCGGTTATTTACAACGGCAAAATATGCAAGTCGCGTTTACATAAGCCCAAATGGAAGTTTTTTAAAGATATTCCGTATCTAAACATTGATCAAGTTCCAAACAATCTTAAACTTCAAAACGGCGGTGAGATTAAAAATTTTGAAGTTGAAGTTTGGTATACTGACGAGAAAGACGAAGATTGTTGGGATCGGTTTTCGCAAAATTATATATTCCATTTAAATGCGGACACAGAAAGCCCAAAACTTGTTGCACAAAAGCCAAAAATTACCACAAAACGCGATAACATTATAACGAAGATGTTATATGAAGGTGCGTTTGACAAAAAAGAAATTTTAGTTAAAAAAATTAGTTCTACAAAACCGCATAAAGAAGTTTACGAAATTTATTTTGATAGCGAAGTTTACGAAATTCAAAACCTTGAAAACTATCGTTGCTACGTAGGTCGCGACAGACTTAGTTTTGTGCTTGATAAAAAGAAAAAAACATTAAATATAAATCTGTATGTCTACGGTAGGCGTATTGACGGTAGTTATAGCTGGGAATTTGATTTAATAAATAGAACTATTTGCTTTATTCCCCCAACAAAGCAACCTACGAAACCCTAAATGCCCAACAAATCAACAATTATATGATAAAGACAGAAATAGCGTTAGAGGAACTTATAGAAAAAGCCGAAAAGGCGGTTTTAATGCCCAACTTGAATTGGGTTTTAGGTATTGGGTTGGCTATAGGGTTAAAAAAGATTTAAATAAAGCCAAGCATGGGTTGGTGTGCTTTAGGAATCACTGAATAAATACCTTCGCTTTGCGACTGCCCGACACTTATGGTGTCTTTTGGAACAAATCCGTCAATTTCCGCCCCTTAAGCGTAGCCCAGCTACGCCTTTGGGACAAAAATTGCCGAATTTATTTAACCAAAATCTGCCCATAATCGTTCGCGCTATTTATTCATTGCTTCCTTTAATTATCTGCCGTCTTTGTAACTTTTGATTACGGCAAGAATTGCCGATTGTTCATTTTCTGAAAGCGAATGCCAGTCGTCATGAAGTGTTTTCTTTTCGGGGGTTAATTCAATCAACGCGCCTTCGGCGAAAAAATCCGCAAGCGTAATGCCGAAAGCCTCACAAATTTGTTCTAAAAGCGGAAGGGTGATTGTGGCACTGCCGTAAATCCATTTGCTTATTGATTGTTCGGGTATGCCCGATTCTTGCGATAAGCGATAAACCGACCACCCGCGTTCGTTGCGAAGCCTGTTAATCTTTATAGCATATTTATCCATATTCAGTGGCTTTTTCATACGCAAGTCCCCCATAGAACAGTTTGATTAGTATATGGAAATTCAAGCAAAAACATAAACAGCCCAAAGGAAGTAAAAACGCGCCTATAGTTGGGTAATGCGGGTTTACGCATGATTGACAATATTAAATAAATGCGCTATACTTATTTAGATACTTTATCGGATACTTTAGAGAGCGGTAAGCCAAATTTATTGAGTGAAAGGGCAAATAGTAAAAATCATTTCAAATAGGTACACGGTTGAATGTGGCGATGCCACGGTTGTTGCCCATGCGCTTGGCAAATTAAAGGTGGCGCGGGGTGATTTTAAGGGGCAATCGTCCGTTCGTCAAACGCAAAATTTAATGGCAGGGGATTTCGTTAGGCTTTCGCACGGCGCGCCTTTTGCGGTAATTGAGGAAGTTATCGCAAGGAAAAACTTCCTTATGCGCCCGCCCGTGGCGAATGTGGATTTGGCGTTAATCGTGATTGCAAATGAACCCGTTGCGGATTTTTTGCTTTTGGATAAAATTTTAATTAACTGCTATATTCAAGAAATTAAGCCGATAATAGTTTATAATAAATGCGACATAGCGAAAAGCCAAGAGGTTTTGAATGCGCTTAAGCCTTACGAAAACTTTGTGGATTCGCTTGTGATTTCCGCCGTAACGGGCGAGGGCTTTGAGGAATTGAAGCCACTGATTGATAAAAAGCTGGCAGTTCTTGCAGGGCAAAGCGCGGTGGGAAAAACAAGCATATTAAATCGGATTCTTGGCGCAAATTTAAAAACTGATACCCTTTCTTTAAAGATTTCCCGCGGAAAGCACACCACGCGCCACATAGAAATTTTTAATGCGTACGGCGGAAAAATTGCCGACACTTGCGGTTTTTCACTGCTTGAGATTCTTAATGTTTCTCATGAGGAATTGCGCCTTTATTATAATGAATTCTTGGAACTTCCAAATAAATGCCGATTCACTGCCTGCAATCACATAAGCGAACCCGATTGCGCCGTTAGGGTGGCGGTAGAAAACGGTGAAATTGATAAAGGAAGATACGAAAGATATATAACCCTGTACACCGAATTATTAAACAATAAATAAAGGATAAATATGCTAAAGATTTCAAAAAACAAGATAATGATAGCCCCCTCAATTTTATCAGGCGATTTTGCAAACATGGAAAAGGCGGTTAAAAATATTGAAGAATGGGGCGGTGATTTGGTTCACTGCGATGTTATGGACGGGGCTTATGTTCCCAATTTAACATTCGGAATGCCTATGATTGCTTCCCTTAAGAAAAAAACCAAATTGCCCCTTGATGTTCATTTAATGATAAATAAACCCGAACGATATATCGGCGAATTTATTGGTGCAGGTGCAGATATTATCACTTTTCACCCAGACGCATCTGAAAACCCCAAAGCCACTCTTGAAAAAATACGGGAAAGCGGTGTGCTTGCAGGCGTTGTGTTTAACCCAAACATTCCGTGGAAACCTTACTCAGAATTGTTCAAACTGTGCGATTTGGTTTTGGTTATGAGTGTTTATGCAGGCAGAGGCGGGCAAAGCTTTATTGAAGACAGCCTGATAACCGTGAGAGAAATAGCGGATTATCTATCAAAGAACAATATTGATATTCCTATTGAAATAGACGGCGGAATTAACCCCCAAACCGCACAAAAAGCCAAAGAGGCAGGGGCAAGCATTCTTGTGGCAGGAAACGCAGTTTTTAATGCCGAAAACCCCGCGAACGCAATTAGTGCGCTTAAAAAATAAAGCAACGAAAGTTTAATGTAACAAAATGAAATCCTTGTGCATATAAATGGACGCGAGGAGATTGATCATGAAACTTGTTTGTTTTAAATGCCCGAATTTTTTAAAGCCGATTCTAAGACTCTTTAGAAAATCAAAAAAAGAAACCGTTTAATACTGTTGTGCGTTCATTGTGCGGATTTAAGTCCACGCAGTGGACGCACCGAAAAAAACTATTTTTTTGCCTTGGCAAAAACTTTCTTAAACAGCTTAAGCACAACGGGATTCACACGCTTTTGGGTGTGAGTTTCTGCTTGCAAAGCAACGGACTGAATCGCTTCCGCCACAAGATTTGGGATAAGTGCGGTTAAAGCGTTGAATTCAAAATCGGTTTCGCCCGATGCCATAACGAACATGGCATCGCCGTCAAACGCTGTGTGGCAGGGGGATAAGGAAAGGGCAAGCCCGTTGTGAGAAAGTTCCGCCAAAATGTTTGCTTGAACTTTGGTTAGCTTTGCGTTTGTGATAATTGCGCCGATTGTGGTGTTTGAGGGGGTAACGGCAGTTGCACCAAGCGTGAAAACTTTGGAAGAATCCAAAAATTCACCGTTTTCGTGCTTTGCGCCACTCAAAATTTCACCGTTTTTCACTATATCGCCAACCGCGTTAACCGCCACGAAAACCGCGATTTCAAGGTTGTTGAGTTTAAATGTTTTAACGCCAAGCCCGCCTTTTGCGGAAGTTTCTGCGCCGAGAACCTTGCTGATCGTTGCGCCTGTCCCTGCGCCTATATTTCCAAATTCAAAATTTCCTGAAACTGCGTTTTTGGCGGTATCGTAACCGTTTTGCACATTCGGATAAGCAAAATTTTTAAATTCCAAGTCAAAAAGAGATGCCCCCGAAACAATGGGGACAATAAATTTGCCTGCCTTAAAGCCTGCGCCGATTTCGCTTAAATATTTGGTTACGCCTGAGGACGCCTCAAGCCCGAAAGCACTTCCGCCCGAAAGCACCACGGCGTTAAGCATTTCAACCGTTTTTTCGCTTTTCAAAAGATCGGTTTCGCGCGTGGCAGGGGAAGCACCCTTCACGCTTACACCGCCCACAGCACCTTTTTCGCAAATTATAACCGTTGCGCCTGTGCCGTTTTCAGCGTCTGTGTAATTGCCGATTTTAAAATCCTTAAGCATTCGCTTAAACTTGCGCTTTTCTCATGGAACGAATGCAACGCGTGCAAACATATTCCGCTTTGGTTGCCCCGCTTGGCTGTTCCACTTGAATTTTTTGCACATTTGCACCCCAAGCCCTTTTGGTTTTGATGTTACTGTGGCTAACTTTGTTACCACTCATTTGTCCTTTACCGCACTTTGTGCATACTCTACTCATAATTATACCTCATTAAAAAAATTGTCCGTACAATGGTTAATTATATACCTTTAAAGGTAGTTTGTAAATAAAATTAAATATAATTATTATATTTGCGCGTATAAAACATGGCAAAGCGCATATTTTTGGGAAAAATGGCGAAAAATTGCCCATAGAAAAAATATTTGCAGTGAAAATATTGCATTATTACTCTGCTTTAGTGTATTATAGTAAAGTCTATGGCGTTGAATACTCAAAACATTTACGGCAATATATCAATAAGTGACGATGCCGTTTCGGTGATCGCTTCGCGTGTTGCCAAAGAGGTTTACGGCATAGTGGATTTAGCACCAAGAAGGCTTTCAGACAGCATTCTGATTATGCTTGGAAAAGTGCCGATTGCCAAGGGCGCAAAGGTTACCACCATGGGAAACCGCGTTTTCGTTGACCTTTATGTGATTTTAAAGGACGGCGTTAATAAAGACGCGGTTATTGAAAGCCTTAAATCCGCAGTTGAATATAATATTGAGCATCAAACGGGTATGCGTGTGAAATCCGTGGCAGTGCATGTGGTGGGTGTGAGATTATAGCCCACTCAAACAAATAGAGATATAAGCCCCTTAAGGGCAAAGAATATATGATAGCAAGCATAACTTTTGGCGATTTAAAGGCTATGTTTTTGGGAGCGTCCAAGAATCTTGAAGTCAACAAGAACCTTGTTGATAGCCTTAATGTCTTTCCTGTGCCGGACGGGGACACGGGAACTAACATGAATTTAACCATGGCGTCCACCGTAAAAGAACTGCAATCGGTTAGCGAATGCAGTGCGGAATGCGTTTGCAATGCGCTAACTAAGGGCGCATTAAAGGGTGCGAGGGGCAATTCTGGCGTTATTTTATCGCAGATTTTCAAAGGATTCGCAGGAAAACTCAAAGATTCGCACAATATTACCACAAAAGAGTTCGCACTTGCCATTAAAAACGGTGCAAACACAGCTTACGATGTGGTAACAAACCCAAAAGAAGGCACAATTCTCACTGTTGCGCGCCTTATGGGCGATTATGCGGTTAAAATTGCCTCAAAAAAGCCCGATTTTCTTGATTTTTTGCAACTAATCCTCAAACGCGGTGAAGAAATCCTTGCAGATACGCCTAATATGTTGCCCGTTTTAAAGAAAGCAGGGGTTGTGGACGCAGGCGGTAAAGGCTTCCTTGTAATTATTTACGGAATGTACAATAGCCTTGCGGGAATAGAGGTTTCTGTTGCTGAGGCTACAGAATCAGCGGATTTATCGGCAAATATCGCATTTTTACCCGATGTTCATAACCTTGAAGATATAGAGTTTGCGTACTGCACAGAGTTCTTTGTGGTTAATCTTAAAAAAATTACCACAATGTCCGATATTGATAAATTTAGAGATAGGCTTGCAAAAATGGGTGATTCCGTGGTTGTGGCAGGTGATTTATCCCTTGTTAAGGTTCATGTTCACACAAATTCGCCCGATAAGGCAATGGGCTATGCGCTTCAGCTTGGCGAACTTGACAATGTGAAAATTGAAAATATGCTTGAGCAAAACCGCGAATTCAAAAAGGAAATTGAAAGCAAAACCCAAGCACCAAAAAAAGAATCCGCCATGGTGGCAATTTGCCTTGGCAGTGGTATTAAAGAAATCTTTACCCAACTCGGCGTAGATGTCGTGCTTGAGGGCGGGCAAACCATGAATCCCAGCAC
>Ga0123356_10001598_pt1 | contig 24871 bp, 20 predicted proteins | sample TergutEmb28metaG_2_FD_92546 | JGI IMG/M metagenome (GOLD analysis project Ga0123356, IMG submission 92546) | Embiratermes neotenicus P3 segment gut microbial communities from Petit-Saut dam, French Guiana - Emb289 P3 | ecosystem: Host-associated > Arthropoda: Insects > Digestive system > Gut ...
CCAATTGGCTCATCGGATTGCCCTCCTGTGTTTGTTAGTAGTTGTGTACCAACAGTTTACAGGATCGCGCTCCGATGAGCTATCCTTTTCCCCGTATGGGGGCAGTTGGGATTTCAATCAGGGGCCTAGAAAATTCCGAAAATCCACACCTGCATATATTGACAAAACTTGTCTTATGGTGCAGAATAAGGATGACATCCACTCTTCATAAGAGCTTTTCATTTTAGAAATATGGAGGCGCAGCAGCATGATCATAAGCCCACACAGCCCTAGAACACTCACCCACTTGCTCCTATGGACGCCATGGGACAAAAAAATCAATGCCGATATCCCAAAAGAAATCCGAGAAGCTCTGAATATGAATAAAAAATTGTTTTACAGGGATTGTTTTGTGCCGCTTGAAACCGCCCACAAAGGACCGAATGAATGGGGCCGGCTAGGCAGTCTTTTCGACAACGTAAGCCTCAGCCCAACGGTCATAAAGTCCTTTTCCGGTGTTGGCAAATCCACCATGTTGCATGCTATGCTCGAAGATAAAGGCATACATGAAACCGCCATCATCCTTGATGCCCTAAAAACCATTGATGTATTCCCCGACGGGGGCTGGAATAACTGGCTCAGGAAGCATTGCCGCGAAAAGCCGATGCACGAGCATCTCATTAAGTTATTACTTGAAGCGCTATACATTCTGCTGGGTATACCGATAACCGCATACCGTGACAAGTGTGCTGCAGAGAACAAAACCGAAGAACAACTGGCTTTAGAGCAACTTGGGCGTATCGTAAAGAACCTACAAACTTACTTCCGAGATTTGCATGTTCCGTTCGAGCCGGCGCTTACAATCATTGAGCAATATCTTAGTGGAGCGATTCTGTACAATAGCCAAGACAGCGACAGGTCAATTGCTCAATCCTACTCACGCCAAATGGCGGTTGCGCTATTTTTGTTGTATGGGACCGGAGACAACCCTGCTGATGTGATGAAGCACCTTCTTGAGTTGCTTTGTGTCCTGGCCATATGCAACATGAAAGATCCAACTGAGGATAGAGTATGTGTCGCCTTTGACAATATTGAACATTTCCTTATTGATGACACAATCATACAGGATAAAGAAATCCAAAGCCTGCTGGATATGCTGAACCAAGGTGACGGATTTATCGACGAGCAAAATTCCTACTTCAGGAACAGGTATGATTCACTAACCAAGAACCCTAACAAAGAAGAAGCAATGATTTTCTCCGAAAGGATTTGGCTTGTGCTTGTTCTTCGTGAGTTTACCGCCGACATGCAGTCGCGCAAACCGGATGCTCAAGGTAACGATGACGATTGTACAATCAGCCTGCACAACCAAATCCCACTGCAAGAAATCATACGCAAACGCGTTGACTTTGTGTTGAAAGTGGCCAACGTGAACCTAAGAAACGATGAACCTGTAAGTACTGTGATCAAGATTTTAGAAGATGGTGATATGGCAAAAAGAATTTCTCAAATGTTTTCCTACGACAAACGCAAGGCTGTGCGAAATCTGATAGACGCTTTTTATCAAGAGGAGGTTAAAGACAAACCTATTCCAAGAACCGATTTGCTTCGCTCATACAACCGCTTGGCAACCCAATACGAGTGGTTGTTGTCAAAGGGAAATCTAAGAAATGCGTATCGCCATGGGCAACGCCAGCTGGTGTTTAGGGCGCTATATGATTCAATGCTGGACAACCTGCGACCGGGCGGCAACAAGCTCGGTATTATGCTGCAATTAAACAACTTCCATGCCGAGCGCGGATCTGTACGCCAGATACTGGTTTACCTTGCCCGTCGGGATTTTTACCCTTCCGACGAACAGCTCTCCAGCGAGAAACCAATGGCCAGGCTCTCCGATCTTATCAGATACATCTACCTGAAACCAAACGAGGCAGAATCGGACGACGCATTATGGCAGTTTCCTGATAATCACCCAAAAGCTATCAAAGACCTTGCCAAAATACTCAACACATTGCGTTACCACCATAAATATGAGCGCCTTAGCCCACTGATCCTGCTACGCTTTAGTGAGAGTGGGTCGATCGATGAACATCATATAGAGCGAGCCCTGATCAAAATTTGCAAAAACCCAGCCTTAGAAATAAATGGGGATGTGCTGGAATATGGTGTGAAGTGTACGATTGCCGGACGAATGTTTGTAGAGTATTGCCCTAGCTTTGAGTTTGTAACCGCACGGCATTATGAGTCTCTTTTGGAAAAACCCCAAATAAATTACAGCGAACCACTGTTTGTGGCTGAATCAAATACGGTGAAAGCGTTCACCAATTATGTTGACACGGTAAGCAAACTGACACTAGAAAACTGCATTGACGAGATGGTTAAGAAAGCATTATATTTTATTACACCACTTGGCGGTGTACCTGAGTACTATCGCCTGTACGATAACAAATTGCTTTATCAAGTATACGATTTTCAAAAAAATGAGCATGACACAGAAATAGCGCTTACCCACGCCGAACGGCTGATCACACATCACATCCGCTACATCGACCATTTTAGGCTCTATGCGGTTGATTGCTTAAGGCAGTCCGGGCATAGTGTTGATGAAATGCGCCAACTGTCGTTTAGGTTATTGGATATCATTGAGCGGTACATAGACAAACTGTGCGACTTAACCGAAAACTATAGCACTGGGAACCAAACCAAGCAATTCTTCATCGGCGGAACAAATCGCAAAACACATATTGATTGGGGCGCCACACATCGATTCGGCTATAAGAAGTATCTCAACGAGCTGGGAGTGGTGCGGGCAAATCCATTAGGCCCTTACTGCGTAGCTCCCGATCTGGTCAAACGATAAAGAAAACCGCCTGAAATAGAAAGGTGTATGTATGGGATGAAGGGCTCTGACATAAAATACTTCGGAAAATTTGTATTTCCGGTTTGTGGCGTACTCCTTCTGTTTGTCGTGGCGGATATTCTCGGGGTCTCGTTTACAACCGAGCTGATTAAGCTCGTTACAGCAACGATTGGGGTTGTTGCGCTAATTTGGGGGGTGGATGCCATTCGCAAAGAGCTGCAACTACGTGGCGTAGACGCCGCCTGCGGTTTTTTGGCAAGGCTCACGGCAAGCCTAAAGAACCTGCAACGAACCGCATATACCCCTGGCGGCTCAAAGGAGTCAAAAGAAGCCCGTCATTCGGTTTTCATCAGTTTTTGTAGTGAAAAGGAAAAGAAGGCCCTCAGAGTTGGTTCACCGGATGCTTGCTTTGCGGGTGATCAAAAAGCACTTGCCGATACTGATGAAAACAGCCATTGGCGGTTGTTTGAGGACTGCGCCCAAAAAATCCTTACGCTATTTGATGAATCATGCGGCCAGGTGCCCTTAAGCGAAAACATGTTTTATGACTTTGGCGATCTTTACATGGTTCTGCAAGATATGCTGACATGCAAAAAGCATAAGGTGCAAATGTACCGGCATAAATTGCATAACTATCCAGAAAATTATGAAAGAATCGCGATTGGATCAGAAAAAATGGTTAATGATGAACGACTTGCTTTTGATAAACTGATTGAGGGTATTATCGATGAAGCCAACAAAAGAACAAAGACATTATTGGGAAGGTTATGGAGCAAGCTTCAGGCTGATGAAGAAAACTCTGGTCAAGAAAATTGAGAAACCCCAACAAGGCAAATCAAAAAAGTTGATTTCTACATCATAAAATGGTATAGTTCGCGTTGAACACAGATACTGGAGATGGTCCCTTGGCATACATCAAAAGAAACGCGATGTACATTTTTTATGCGGCAGCCGGCTTGCTTTTGTACGTCGGCGGGATTTCGGCACCCTATTTTTCCGATGATTTTACGGTTTTTTTTCCGCCCGGCACCATAAACCCCTTTGCGCTCTTCGTAATGAAAAACCCGTATGAACCCACAGTATACCGCCCTTTGGAGGTTTTTTTTAATGCTACGGTACAGATTTTTTTCGGCGAGAGCACGTTTCCTATCCATCTGGCGCATATCGCGCTCCATATAACCATCGCTTGCCTGATTCACAAGGCGCTGATCCGGCTGACGATGGACAAAGTAGCCGCCGGCATAGGCGGAACCCTCTTCCTAGCGGCGCAATCCGCCGTATCCGTCGTGGCAAGGAATTGTACGATGGCCCAGCAACTGAGCGCGCTGTTCTGCTTGCTGTTTTCATACGTGCTCGCCTTTTCGGAAAAAAAGCGCAAGCGCCTCACGCTGTGTGCGCTCTTTGCGCTTGCGCTCATTTCCAAGGAAACCAGCATCTCGCTGCTGGCAAGCGCGGCTTTTTTACACTTCCTGCTGGCAAAAAAACCTGGGCGCGTCATCGCCGCCGCCAAGGAGTGTGTGCCCTATGCCCTCTTGACCGCAGCCTACCTTTGCGGCAGGCTGGCGCTGGGCCTGGAGATCGTTGGAACCACGGGCCGGCAGATGTTTGGCTTGGGCTTGAATGTTGTAAGGAATATCGGCCTGCTCTTGTTTTCTACCGTAAACCAAACAAGTGCGCCTGAAGTTTTTAAGGCATTTGTATTGCGGGATTACGCGCTTCTGGGCGGCGCATTCGCTGTCGCCGCGCTCCTGCTCGCCGCGATCTATGTGGGTTTTCGCAAGCAAAAAAAAATCCGGTGGGCTCTTACGTTGGCAACGTTGATGGGGATCAGTTATTTCCCCGTGGCGTTGATGGATCACGTCAGCGAAGTGTATGTCTATAACGCGCTTGCGTTCTTTTGCATGCTCGCGGGGATCGGCGTCGGAGCGCTGTTCAAGCGCGGCAAAGCGCTGAGGGCCCTTGGGCTGGCCACAACGCTCATCGTGCTCACCGTCAACGTACTTTCGTTGAGGCAGGGACTTGGGCTGATTGTCCACAACGCCCAGACGGCGCAGAGCCTGATCGAGCAGATCCGGGATACCGCCGCCGATTCCCCTCCCGGAGCGACGGTTCATCTGATCGATACCGACCACAAAACGCTCCGGTACGCCTACAGCTTGTATTATATGACCGAGGCTAGCACGCTGCAATACGGCTGGAAAAAGTCATTTTTATACTTCCTGCGGCGGGACGACGTTCATTTTGCGTATCGCACGGAAGCCGACGTGGCGTACATCAAGAGGCAGGATGGCGATCTCCTGCTCACCGTACAAAACGGGCGCGTCGTGCCATACACAGGATCGGAATGAGACGCCGGAATAGCTCCGAATCCATACCCCTATCCGATATTTTCTCTAACGATAAAATGACATGCATTGTCATATTTGCTGTGGTAACATACATGTAGCTTTTTAGGGGAGGGTATTTGCAATGGATAGAGCAATCAAACCTTATGGGCAAGTGAAAACAATGCTTGGAAACGCAAGGTCTGCATGGGAAAAGCTGGTTGCGCATATTCGCTTTTACTACATCATGGACGAGTTGTGGGAGGAAGGCAATCCGGCGCATAAGCACTACAACAACTTGCGCTTTCGGCGTGGCGGGAAAACACTGGCCACGCTCTGCATTCGCGAGGAATACTTTATAGCGTGTTTCGTATTGGGTAAGGACGAGCGAGAAAAATTTGATGCCCATCGGGAACTGTTCGGCCAGGTAGTTTGTAAGGAATACGATAACGCACAGATATACCATGATGGCAAATGGCTTGGGTTTAACGTGCATGACGAATCGCTGATTGATGACATGATCCGCTTGCTCCCCATCAAACGTAAGCCCAATCGTAAAATTCTGCCCGAAAATTTGGAAAAATGCGCTTGCCTTGATTTGGGTTTATCCCACGAGGATATTACGAAATGCCTTGTATCTTAGAAGCGAAAAAATAAGTGGGACAATAAAATGAAAAACCCCAAAAAACCGCTTGACATCCTCCCAGAAAAATGGTATCGTACCCAACGGCGGGCTGCTTCCTGCGGCCGGGAACACACAATGAAAGGGTGAATTAAGTGAGCAAGTTGCGGACGCGCGCATCTGTTGTTACAGTGCGGACAAATGAATAGGCGGCGCAAAAGTGCTCACTTGGTCGTGGTGGCCTGACACTGATGTGCCAGAGGTCGACCACGCTTTTTATTTGCCGGGCAACCGGAAACGTAGCCATCGGCGGGGTTGTAACCCCGCCGCTTTTGTGTCTATGTGGCTATTTTAGGAGGTTTCTACGTGAAAACACATATCCCGGAATACATGATCTCGGCCTTTCAAGCCCAGGGGATCGATACCAAAAAACTGCTATACGCCGTGCATACCGATATGACCCGGGAGGGCGGCCTTGCCGACCTGTACGCCGCGGTGGACGCCGACAACCTCTACCTGCTGGATGGCGAGGAACTGGTGGTTAAAACCAGCGGCGCACGGCGCATCGTGGCCGCATACGCGGCGCGGAGCTTGGAAACGCTGCCCCTCAAATCCCTGGGCGAACTCAAAACCGAGCGGCTGCTGTCCACCGGCTGGCTAATCGAAGAACCCAAAGACGGCGACGCCCGTGTGCTCATGTCGTTTTCCGTGGGCTTTTTGAGCACGGCGGAGCGGCTGATCAAGGTGATTGACAACATCAACAAGGGTGTGGACGCGCTGCGTGAGGTAGTGGTAGACGAGGAGCTGTTTTGCCCCAAGTGCGGCACCCGCTACCCGGAACCGGAGCGTAAGCTCTGCCCCAAGTGCATGGACAAAGCCTCTATCACCCGCAGGCTGATGGGTTTCTTTGGCCGGTACAGGGGCAAGGTAATCAGCATTGTTTTGGTGATGCTGTTGGGTTCGGCTTTTGCCATCGTTGCGCCCTACTTGGGCACCAAGTTGCTGTTTGACGAGGTGCTTACCGAGGGTGGGCAATACTTTGCCATGCTGCTGGGTTTTGTGCTGGTGTTATTTGTTGTGCGGGCCATGGGCGTGGGGTTTAACACGCTGTATTCTTACGTGCTGGCCCACACCATACCCTGGATCGTTTACGATCTAAAAGTGCAAATTTTTGAGGCCATGCAGCGGCTTTCGGTGGGTTTTTACACCTCCAAGCGCACCGGCACCCTGATGAACCGGGTAAACCGCGACGCCACCAACATCTATTGGTTTTTTGTAGACGGCCTGCCCTATCTGGTGGTGAACGTCCTTACCTCTGCGGGGGTCATCACCCTGATGTGCCTGCTCAACATCAAGCTGGCGCTGGTGTGCGTCATCATCATGCCCATCACCATCGTGATGTTCCGGGTGCTGTGGGGTGTGTTTCGCCGGTTCCACCATAAGTTTTGGGTATACAGCTCCCAACTTAACTCCATGGTGAGCGACTCGGTAAACGGCCAGCGTGTGATCAAGGCCTACGCCCGTGAGGACGACGAAGCCTCCCGCTTCGCCCATCTGGGCCTGAAACAAACCGATGTGGACATCGCCTCCTTTAACGTGGGTTTCACCGCCTTTCCGCTGATCTACTTATTTATGTTCTTTGGCCAGGTGATCATCACGATTATCGGCGGCCCGATGGTGGTCAGCGGCGAGATCACCCTGGGTACCTTTTTATCGTTTATCGTCTACTTCAACATGCTCAACGGGCCGGTGGAGTTTATGTCCTGGGTGTCCAACTGGTGGGCGCGCTGCGTGGACTCGGCCCAGCGGGTGTTTGAGATCATCGACGCCAAACCCGATGTAGCGGAACCCGAAGAACCCGTGACGCTGGATCCCTTCCTAGGCGGCATCGATGCCCGGGGCGTATGGTTTGAGTACGATCCGGCCACCCCGGTGCTCAAGGGCCTGGAATTGCAGGTGGAGGCCGGCAAGATGCTGGGCATCGTGGGCAAAACCGGCGCGGGCAAGTCTACTTTGGCCAACCTGATCGCCCGGCTCTACGATGTAAACGAGGGCGAGATACTGATCGACGGCGTCAACGTAAAACGGTTGCCCCTGGCCCAGCTTCGCCAGAGCATCGGCATCGTTTCCCAGGATATCTATTTATTCATCGGTACGATTGCAGACAACATCCGTTACGCCCGGCCCGACGCCTCTATCGAGGATGTGATCCGCGCGGCCAAGGCGGCCTCGGCCCACGATTTTATCATGCTGCTGCCCGACGGTTACGAAACCCGTGTGGGCGCAGGCGGCCAGGATTTATCCGGCGGCGAAAAGCAGCGGCTGTCCATCGCGCGCACCGTATTGCAAAACCCGCGCATATTGATATTGGATGAAGCCACCGCCGCCATGGATACCGAAACCGAGGCCAGCATCCAAGCCGCCCTAAGCACCCTGCAAAAGGGCCGCACCACCATCGCCATCGCCCACCGCCTCTCCACCCTGCGGGATGCGGACAGCCTAGCGGTGATCGACGACGGCAAGGTGGTGGAGCGGGGCACCCATGTGGAACTGATGAAAAAGATGGGCGAGTATCACAAGCTGTACAAGATCCAGATGGAGGGCCTGAAAGTGATCAATATGGATGCGTGAATCCCCCCGCCACTGCGGTGGCCCTCCCCCCTTTAACAAGGGGGGCAAGGAGTTGGAACAGCGAGCTTGTGGAATCTCCCAAAACCTCCCTTGTTAAAGGGAGGGGGACCGCCGCAGCGGTGGAGGGATTCCGCCTCCAGTGGACAACAAGGCAACACAAAATACACAAACCGGAGGAAAACATTATGCAAACCAATGCGCAAGCTCTTTCCAATACGCACGCCCTTACTTTGGCCGATGCCATCGATATTGGATTTATCGACGTAAAGCAGGCGGAGTTTTTTCAAACAGCCGGTGGTTTTATTGGCCTCCGTTACGGGGGCAAAGAATATCCTCGCGTCTCCTTCCGGCGTGCGTTGCCGGTAGGCCAGCCCAGCGCCTATATCTCGGTGGCCGACGGGGAAAACAAAGAGATCGGCATCCTGCGGGACGTGGCGGCCCTGGCCGATGATCAGCTAAAAATCGTAACCGCCGAATTGGACCGGCGCTATTACTGCCCCCTGGTGCTGGAAATCAAGTCCGTAAAAGACAAGCTGGGGTATGTGTACCTGGAGCTGCGCATACAGGGCGCGGGCAGCGAAGGCCAGGGGAAAATCTACGACCGCAACTGCGCCATCAAAGACGTAAACAAAAACATCCGCATGCTGGACGACAACCGCCTGATCCTGTTTGACGTAGACGGGAATCGTTACATGGTGCCGTCGCTGTCTGGGTTGGAAAAGAAAAGCTTGAAGCGGTTGGAGCCGTACTTGTTTTAAGCAGCATCTCCATGTAGGGGCGATTATCAATCGCCCGAAAAGCTGGCGGGCGATTGATAATCGCCCCTACAGGAACGACGGCGTATCCCGTTGTAGGGCGCGACGCCCCCGGCGCGCCGCCGAATTGCGATGACGATGCATTATTCTGGACGAATCACGGCGCGCCGAGGGCGTCGCGCCCTACTAGTTCGTGTTGTTCCTTGTTACTTGTTCACTATGGAAAGAAGGGGTTTATCATGAACACCTACACACTACGCTTTGATTTAAACAACGACATGCAGCCCGCCGAGGGCGTGTTGTCATTGGACGAACGCGGCCACATCGAAGCCATTTGCGACGGCGTGGTAACGCGCACCGCCGAAGCCTCCGCCATAGAAGAAGCCTCCGTGCTGGCCGGGGTAGGCTCCGGCCTGGTGATGGCCAAAATGAAAGAGGGCCCCGATCTGGTGTTGTGCCGCTTCTCCCTTACAGCGCTGCAGCAGGCCGGTGAGTTTTGCAAGGTACTCAACTACCTAATCCAAACCGGCGAGGCGGTGTTTGGTGAGGAAGAACCAGCCCCGCTCTGCGAAAAATGCGGTCGCCCCTTTATCGAAGGCATGAAGGTATGCCTGTTTTGTTATCACAAGCTGGGTGTGCTCAAGCGGGCCTTTGGGTTGATGAAACCTTTTATGAAGGAACTGCTGGTGGCCGAAAGCATGCTCATCTTCTCCTCGATCTTCTACCTGCTGGTGCCGCTGTTTAACCGCTACCTGATCGACGACTACCTGCGGCCTCAGGTGGGCACCGTGGGGCAAATCGCTCTGCTGGCGGGCGCTATGTTCCTTGCCCGGGGCCTGGGCGAGGTGATCTTTATCACCAGCTCCCGCATCTTTAACAAAGCAAGTTTTCTGTTTTCCAACCACCTGCGGGACTTGGCCTACGCCCACATCCAAAAACTATCCCTCAACTCCCTTTCGAAGCGCACCCCCGGCGACCTGATCCGCCGCGTGATGGAGGACACGGTCACCATCAAGGAGTTTCTTTCTGACTACGGGCGTTGGGCCGTGGAGCAGATGATCACCTTCACCATTGTGTTGATCATCCTGTTTTTTACCAATCCCTTGCTTACGCTGATGGTGGTGCTGCCCCTGCCGGTGGTGGTGATTACCCTCACCCGGTTCTGGCGGTTTATCCACATTCGTTATGAGCGCCAGTGGCGGCACAACTCCCGCTGCCAGTCCATCCTTCACGACATCATCAAGGGCATCCGCACCGTAAAATCCTTTGGCAATGAAGAGATCGAAATTGCCAAATTCTCTAAGGCGACCCGAAAACTGGCCCAGGTCTCTTCCAACAACGAGCAACTGTGGGCGCTGCTCTTTCCCACCATGGTGTTTTTTACCGGCGTGGGCGAGTTTCTGGTACTCTACTTTGGCGGCCAAGCCATCTTGGGCGGCGAGGGATTAACCCTGGGCATGCTGGTGCAATTCACCATGTACATCACCTACATCTATGCGCCACTCAGATGGTTTGTATCCTTCCCCCGCTGGCTGGCCGACGCCACCACCAGCCTGCTCAAAGTATTTGAGATACTGGACGAGGAGCCGGACATCGCCGAGACACCCGACGCCAAGATCGTGCCTGTGACCGGGGGCATGTCCTTCCAAGGCGTAACCTTCGGCTACAAATCCTACGAGCCCGTGCTCAAAGACATCTCCTTTGACATCGCCCCCGGCGAGCTGGTGGGTGTGGTGGGCCGCTCCGGCGCAGGCAAATCCACCATGATCAACCTGCTGATGCGCCTGTACGATCCCAACATGGGCCATATCGCCATCAACGGCACCGACATCCGGGATATATCCCCCAATCACCTCCACGAGCGGATCGGCGTGGTGTTTCAGGATACCTTTTTGTTTGCAGGCTCGGTATTCGACAATATCGCCTACGCCAAACCTGGCGCTACCATCGACGAGGTGATCGCCGCCTGCAAGGTAGCCAATGCCCACGAGTTTATCATCAAAACAGCCGACGGCTACGATACCCTAATCGGCGAAAGCGGCCATTCCCTATCGGGCGGCGAACGCCAGCGCCTGGCCATCGCCCGGGCTGTGATCAAGAACCCCGACATCCTGATCCTGGACGAAGCCACCAGCTCCTTGGATGTGGAAACCGAGTCGGCCATTCAAGAGAGCCTGAACCGGATCACCAAGGGCCGTACCACCGTGGCCATCGCCCATCGCCTCTCTACCCTACGCAGCGCCGACCGCCTGATCGTGCTGGACAAGGGCAAAATCGCCGAGTCCGGCACCCATGTGGAGCTGCTGCGCAAAAAGGGTATTTACTACAACTTGGTGATGGCCCAGCGACAGACCAGCAAGCTGGCCAAGGATGCGTAAAGAAGGAGATACCATCATGCAAAAACGCCTTCTTTGTTTGTTCGTTGCCCTCATCATGCTTTTCGCCGCAACATCTGCGTCGGCCATGAGCGTGGACAGGGAGAGTGGAGCCATTCGGTTTGAGTGTGACGGTGTATTTGGGATCGCGTCCATCTTTCCTCTGAAAAATGGCAATATGATACTTTCTTTCTATACGCCCGGCGGGATAAACGGTGAACCTGTCTATGGAGAAAACACTCGCAAGGTATGGCTTCTATGTGTGACGCCGGACGGCAGTGTCCTATGGGAGCACACCTTTGGGGAAGAACAGGGGACTTCCCGGCTGGATTTGCTTTGCGAGGGGGAGGACGGATCGGTACTCGGGTTTTTGGGCCATTCTGCCAACCAAGTCATGCAATACACCCAGCTTCAGCGCTATTGCATCCAGGACGGCTCTTTACTATGGGCAGGGGAAAAAACGACGCTGCCAGAGGATGATCCTGAATCTTATTACGCTTCTTTTTTTCCTTCTTACTTCCCTGCTGGAAATGGATACTTGCTAAAAGCAGACACCTATCAAATGTATAATGTAGATGACAGCCTGCGTTGGCAGGTAGAGGCATATGAACTTGGCGGCCTAGCTGTACTTCGCAACGTTTTTGAAACACCTTATGGCACCGTCCTTTTGGATAATCGAACCCGAGCTGCGCTTGTGAACGACGATGGCCAAGTCGTTTGGAAAAGAACATATTCGGAGCTAGCTTACAGCTCATTTACCAACGGAACCGTGTCGCCCACCGGCGAAGTGGCGATGCTCGGACTTATGCACAAAGCCGCCGGAGGTTTGATCAGCATTTTGGCTGCAATCAATCCAGAAGACGGTGAAATGCGCTGGCATACGGAGTTTGATGGAGGAAACTTTCGCTACGGCAATTTTATCTCCACAGGCGATGGCTGGCTGGTTACCGGCGATGACATTGCGGGCACAGATTCCGCTGTTGGTTTTCATGAAGTAGATGCCCAAGGAAACTTTCTGGAAGCGTGGAGCATAACGTTTCCAAACGACATCCTTTGCATGAGCGACGTGTTTGCATGGAATGACGAGCTTTGGAGCGAAATCACGATTGAGCAAGGTGATTTTGAGGATAAAACAACGATTGTGCTGCTGGAGAGGATTCGGTAGCAGAAGGAGCCATCATAATGTCCAGTAATCACGAAAAAATCTTCACCTTTTATGGCGATGGCACAATGGAAGAAGGCAGAGAGGTTTCATCCCGCAATACCGCCTTGGAGTTTTACTACACAAAAGAGCACCTGGACGAATATATCACCAAAGATAAGCGCGTGCTGGAAGTGGGCTGCGCCACAGGGTATTACGGCCTTCACTATGCTGATCGTTGCCGTGAATACGTAGGGATCGACCTGAATCCTTCGCACATAACATTGTTTGGTGAAAAAATAGCCGAGAGAAAGCTTGCCAACGTATCCTGTCAGGTAGGCGATGCTACGAATTTAGAAAACATCCCCGATGGCAGCTTTGATGTGGTTTTATGCCTGGGCCCCATGTATCACCTGCCGCCTGAGGAACGTGAGATTGCCTTTGGGGAATGCATCCGCGTGTGCAAGGCAAACGGCATTCTTGCTTTTGCTTACCTTTGCAAGGTCGGCGCGTATGCCGGAGCTTGTGTGCTGGACGATTCCTATCCCAGCGCCAAAGCAAACGAGTATGTGCTTCAAAAAGGCACGGATGACGTGCGCCCCGGCCTTTTTTACTTTACCATGCCGGAAGAAATGGAAAGGTTGGCGGCAAGGCACGGGCTTAAAAAACTCAAGAATCTGGGCACAAATTTCATGCTTGCGATGAAAATTGTAGACGAGATGGATGATGAGCGGTTTGCATTCATGAAGCCATTGTATGACCAAATGGCAAGCCACGAAAGTTGCACAGGCATGGGCGACCACGCCCTACTGGTGTGCAGAAAATAGTAACGATGCGGGTTAACAAAACCGTCCTGGCCAACGGCGAAGCAAGTACAGCCGCCCAGAACAAAAAGCCTGATACCCCACAAACTGCGCCAACGCCACACAAATCACGGCCAACGCCGGGAGCACGCCGGGGAAAGTAAGCATCCGGCTGTATAGGGCGATAAGCGACGCAAGCCCCGGCCCGGCAACAGCTGCGGCGCACAACCCGCCGAACAGCCAACGGTCGGCCAGCGCCAACCAGCGGGAGCTTCCGGCATCCCAAATGGGCCTTGTGGGCAGCAGATGCGTTGCGCCTATACCCCACCAAAGCGCCGTGGGAAGGGAGAGCAGCAATGCCATGGCTGCGCTAGGCGTTTGGCCATCCCAAAACAGCAGGGTTGCAACCGCCCCAATCGCCAAAATGCTTCCCGTGCCCAAGATCGACCACTGGCGCGCGCGCACTGTCATGTTCATCCCCATCGCCCCTTTTGATTTGTTTGTAGGGGAGCATATGCGGATGGGGTATGTGTACATGCCATTATCTTTTCACCAAACACACAAAAAAGTGGGCAATCGCCCACTTTTTTCAATAGAAAACTCCCAAAGTGCCGTTACCGCCGGTTTTTTCACCCGCCTTATGGCAGGGAGGTGCCCTACGGCCCGCTTTTGCCTTCCCCAATCGTGTCACCACGGGGGCCTGGCATACGCGCACCAACCCGGGCTCCATTTGTGAAAGTGAGGGTAAAAACGAGCGGCTCACGCACACCCCAGGATTTTTTTCTTGCGTACGCACGCATGATAGCACAATGGCAACGGGGATGTCAATATGGATTGACTTTCCGCCTGTTTTCCCGGATAATATGGGAGGCAAAAGATTGTGGAGGAGGCGCGTATGGCGCTGTGCATCGTTTCAGTCCAGGCCGGTGGTTTGGCGGCGCAAACGGGCCTTTGCGCCGGGGACGTGCTGGAGCGCATCAACGGCCAGCCGGTGATGGATCAGGTAGATTACCAATATCTTTCTGTGGATTCGGCGTTGCGTATTGGCCTAAGCCGCGGCGGGCAGCAAATCGAATGCACGATACAAAAGCCCGAGGGTGCCCCCCTGGGCCTGGCATTGGATTCCAACCTGATGTCTAACCCCAGACCCTGCGCCAACCGATGCCTGTTTTGCTTCGTGGATCAATTGCCCCAGGGCATGCGGCCCTCCCTCTACGTAAAGGATGACGACTGGCGGCTGTCGCTGATGACCGGCAACTACATCACCCTCACCAATCTGCCAGGGAGTGAGTTGCAGCGGATCATAAACCGCAAGGCCAGCCCGCTCTACCTTTCGGTGCATGCCACAAACGTTGCGCTGCGGGCCCGTATGCTGGGCAACCCGTTGGCCGGCGACATACTGGCGCTGATGCAACGTTTTGCCAAGGCCGGGATTTCCTTTCATTGCCAGGTGGTGCTGTGCCCAGGCATCAACGACGGTGACGCACTGGAGCGCACCCTAGCAGACTTGCTAGATGTATGGCCCGCAGCCCGAAGCGTGGCGCTGGTGCCGGTGGGGCTCACGGAGCATCGGCAAGGATTGGCCCCATTAAAACCTTACACGCGGTCTCAGGCAAGGCAGGTGCTGGCTCAAACCCACCGTTGGCAGGGGCGGGCGCTTCAGAAGGGCGGATCCCGTTTCGTATTTGCCGCCGACGAGTTCTACCAGATCGCAGGGGCGGAACTGCCCCCCTACGAAGCCTATGAAGATTTCTGCCAGATCGAGAACGGCGTGGGGCTGCTGGCCCGGTTCGAAAGGGAGTTAAGCGACGCGGCCCAACTGGAGCCCGAAGGCAAAACCCAGCCCCGGCGCGTGGCGGTGGCCACGGGAACCTCGGCTGCCGATTGGCTGCGCGGGCTGATCGCCAGCCAGCCGTTGCCTGGGGTGGAGGTCACGGTTTATGCCATTGTCAATCGTTTCTTTGGCGAAACGGTAACGGTGGCTGGCCTGGTAACCGGGGCAGACTTGTTAACGCAACTGGCTGGCCTGCAGGCCGATGAACTACTCATTCCCTCCTCCATGTTGCGGGCGGGCGAGCCGGTGTTTTTGGATGGGGTATCCCTCGCCAGGGTACAGGAAAAATTAGGAATGCCCGCGCGGGCAATTGTACCCGATGGCGCGGAATTGTTATATGCACTAAGAGGCGCAGAATAGGAGACACCATGCCAAAACCACTCGTAGCCGTAGTAGGCCGCCCCAACGTGGGCAAATCCACTTTCTTTAACCGGATCGCCGGGCAGCGCATCGCCATCGTAGAAGATACGCCGGGCGTAACCCGCGACCGCATCTATGCCGATGCCCAATGGCTCGACCGTAGTTTTACACTCATCGATACCGGCGGCATCGATCCCTCTTCCGAGGATGTGCTGCTTTCCCAGATGCGGGCCCAGGCACAAATCGCCATCGAATCCTGCGATCTGATTCTTTTCTTTGTGGACGCCCGGGCCGGGCTCACCGCCGACGATCAGGAGGTGGCCAATCTGTTGCGTAAGGCCGCCAAGCCGGTGCTGCTGGTGGTAAACAAGGCGGATTCGCCCAACCAGGCCGATGCCATCTACGATTTCTACGCCCTGGGCCTCGCCGATCCGATCCCCATCTCCAGCACCAATATGCTGGGCCTAGGCGACCTGCTGGACGAGGTGGTCAAGCTGCTCCCCCCGGAAGAGGAGGAAGAGGACGCCGAACATCTCGTGCGCATCGCGGTGGTGGGGCGGCCCAACGTGGGCAAATCTTCGCTGGTCAACCGCCTGCTGGGGGAAGACCGGACGCTGGTGTCCGACATCCCCGGCACCACCCGTGACGCCATCGACGCCCCCCTGGAATGGAACGGCCAGCGCTACCTGCTCATCGATACCGCAGGCATGCGCCGCAAACGCGCCATCGAAGATGAATCCATCGAGCGCTACAGCATCGTGAGGGCGCTGGCGGCGGTGCGCCGTTGCGACGTGGCGCTGATCCTGGTAGACGCAGAGGAAGGCGTTACCGAGCAGGATACAAAAGTGGCGGGGTTTGTGTGCGAAGAGGGCAAGGCCGCCGTGATCGTGGTCAACAAGTGGGACTTGGTGGAAAAAGAAACCGGCACCATGGAGACCTACCGCAGGGAGGTGCTGGAGGCCTTTAAGTTCATGGCTTATGCCCCCGTGCTGTTTATATCTGCCCTTAGCGGCCAGCGGGTGTTCAAAACCCTGGAGGCAGCCGCAGCCGCCTATGCCCAAACCAGCAAGCGGATCACCACCGGTATACTCAACGATGTGCTGGGCGACGCCACCGCCGCGCTGCAGCCCCCCGCCACCGGCGGCAGGCGGCTCAAGGTATACTACGGCACCCAGCAAGGGGTATGCCCGCCCACCTTTGTGCTGTTTGTAAACGACATCAAGCTGATGCACTTTGCTTATGAGCGTTACATCGAGAACCAATTTCGCAAGGCTTTTGGCTTTGAAGGCACGCCCATCCGCCTGGTGTTGCGCGAACGAAAGAAGGAGGACTGATCCGTGGTGGAACTTCTGAAATTTTTGGCAATCCTGGTGGTGGGTTACCTGCTGGGCAACTTTAACACCGGGCTGGTGGTATCCAAACTCCAAGCCGGTATCGACATCCGCAGGCATGGCAGCGGCAACGCGGGCGCCACCAACATCCTGCGGGTGCTGGGCAGCCAGTCGGCGCTGCTCACCCTGTTGGGGGATATCATCAAGGGCCTGATCGCCATCGCCATTGGCCGTTGGCTTTTAGGTTTTCCCGGTGGTTTGGCCGGCGCCACCGGCGCCATCGTGGGCCACTGCTGGCCGGTATTTTTTGGCTTTAAAGGCGGGAAAGGCGTGGCCACCACCGCCGGTGCGCTGCTGTATCTGTTTCCCATCACCGGCGTTCTGTGCGTGTTGGTGTTTGTGGGCGTGATAATCGCCACCCGCTACGTATCCCTGGGTTCGGTGCTGGCGGCGCTTTTTGGCGCGGCGTACCTGCTCACCGCCCATTGGGGCGACCCGCTGATCTGCTGCGCCGCCGTGTTATGGGCCGCGATTATTCTCGGCCGCCATCACGCCAACCTCAAACGCCTGTGGGGTGATACCGAAAGGCAGCTCGACTTCTCTTCCTTCAAATCCAAGAAAAAAGCATAGGGAGGATATTCCATGTCACATGCATATCTGTTGGGCCTGGACATCGGCACATCGGGCACCAAGGCGTTACTGATCGACGAAACCGGCGCGATCCTTACCACACACACGCAAGAGTATCCGCTGGCCATTCCACAGCCGGGTTGGGCCGAGCAGGATCCGGCGGATTGGTGGCAAGCTTCGCTGGTTTGTATCCGCCGGGTGCTGGAAACCTCCGGCGTTTCAGCCGATACAATCCGTGGCTTGAGTCTGTCCGGGCAGATGCACGGCCTGGTGGCGCTGGATGCCAGCCATGAGCCAATCCGCCCGGCCATCTTGTGGTGCGATCAGCGTACAGGTGCACAATGCGAGCAGGTTATAAGCGCAGCCGGTGGCCTGGATTCTCTGCTGGGCAAAACCAACAACACCATGCTCACCGGCTACACCGGCGGCAAGCTGCTGTGGATGCGGGAGCACGAGCCCCAGCTGTTTGCCCGGATGCGTGTGTTTTTGAACCCCAAGGACTACATTTTGTACAAGCTGACCGGGGAATTGTCCACCGAGGTGTCGGATGCTTCGGGCACCGGCCTGTTTGATGTGGCCAACCGCCGCTGGCACGATGGGCTCATTGACGCTTTAGGCCTGGAACGCTCCTTGTTCCCTCGCTGCCTGGAATCCGGCCAGGTGGCCGGGAAGGTCACTGCCGGGATCGCAGCCCAATGCGGCTTGCCTGCCGGGCTGCCCGTCGTGGCCGGGGGCGGCGACGCGGTGATCCAAACCACGGGCATGGGCCTGGTGGCGCCGGGCATCGTGGGTGTGGTGCTTGGCACCTCCGGCGTGGTGGCCATGGGGCTGGACCGTTTTGCGCCCAATCCGGGCGGCAAACTGCAAGTCTTTTGCGGCAACGCACCGGATTTATGGCATGCCATGGGCGTTACGCTGGCGGCGGGCGGTTCCTACCGCTGGTATCGCGACACCTTCTGCGGCGACGAGGCTGCCCAAGCCGCCGCAACGCAACGCAATGTATACGATTTGATGGGCGAGGCCGCCACGCGCTCCAAGCCCGGCGCGGGCAATTTAATATTCCTGCCTTATTTGCAGGGCGAGCGGTGCCCCTATCCGGATCCCAACGCCCGGGGGGCCTTTGTGGGCCTCACCCTAGGCCACACCAAGGGCGACATTACCCGCGCCGTGATGGAGGGCATCAGCTGCAGCCTAAAGCAGGTGGGCGACCTGCTGCTGTCGCTATTGCCAGGTGTCTCGGCGCAATACGTGATCGCCTCGGGAGGCGGCGCGGCCTCTCCCCTGTGGCGGCAGATATTGGCGGATCTGTTCCAGCGGCAGGTGCGCACCTTGGCCGGAAGCGGTGAGGGCGGGGCCTACAGCGCGGCGTTGCTGGCCGGTGTAGGCGTGGGCGTATACCCCACCCTGGCCGATGCGATGGGGCTCTTGCGCGCCGAAAGCGAAACCGATCCCATCGCGGCCAACCGGGGTGTGTATGAGGAGATACTAGGCATCTATACGGATTTATACGGCCAGCTGAGCCCGGCTTTTGCGCGGATGGGTGGATGATCTGTCAAAAAAATATCCCCGAAAAATACGTAACCGTATCCTTCCCGTTCACATACTTCATGCCGGTAACTTCTTCTATCCGCGACACATTGATGCAGTAGGCCTCTAACGAAGCCAGCGCCTCAGCCTCATTACGGCAGGGCGTCCCGTCCAGCGCGCCGCAGCGCTCACACAGCGTGCAGCCCCCGGCGGCTAGCGTCAGCGCGCCCTCCCGGCCCCGCTCGGCATACACCCGCTGAGCGATGGCTTGGGTCATTTCGTTGTGTTTTTGCTGCCCCTCCATCATGCCCTCAAAATCAAAGCTGTCTTCCAGCTCATATATATTTTGAAAGATAACGGCAACGGAAAAACCCTTGATTTTGTTGATCAGCACGTCCGCCTCGCCGATAAAGGGCGGGCAGGTATAGTTTTTTCCGTATCTGCCGCAAGCGTTTTGTTCGCAATAATTCCTTAGTTCGGGCTGAAACACCAGCTTTTCCACGGGGATCTGCTCTGCTTTTGTGGCCCCGAATTCCAAACAAAGCGGCACGTAATCCAAAACACTCCCCCATTTCTTAACAAAAAACCGCCTTCATCGTTTCCAGCATCACCCCATGCCCCTCGGCATTGGGGTGTATGCCGTCAATGCACAGCAGGCGCTCATACCCTTTTACCGCCAGGAATGCATCGCGCAGGTTCAGCAGCGGGCAGCACAGCTTGCTGGCCGTTGTGCATACCGACAGCGCGTAACGCTCCTGCCAGCGGTAGATGCGGTTTACATCGCCCAAAAAGCCTAACACAGCGGCACGGTCCAACCCCCGGGTCACCCAATCAAAGTAGCGCTGGGCGTGCAGCGGCGTCGGCACCACCAACATGGGCTGCATGCCCCCCTGGCGCACCCGCTCCACACATTGTTCCAGCATGTTCACAAATACCTCGGGCGCGGTTTTGGGCTGATGATCCTTGGTAGGGTCGGCCGCCACCGCCGCCCAGTCCATATCACAATCGTTGCCGCCGAACTCGATCAGCGCCAGGCCACCGGGCCGCATCTCACCGGCCTGCAGCATCTCAAATCCCTCGGGTGCGGTGCAGCCCATGCGCGAGTTGTTTTCCACCGGAAAGGGAAGTAGCGCCTTAAGTTGCTGCACACAGTTATCGCGCAGGATCTGGTACCGGTTGCGAAACTCATCAAACACCACGCCCTTCAGCAGCGAGTCGCCCCATATTTGAAGTTGCTCCCACATCGGCTTCACCCCATCATATAGTATTTGATACTAGATTACAGGATGATCGCGCCAATGTCAACGGGTTTTTCAAAATATTTGTTGTTTTGTTCAAAATGATGTGATATGATTGGCGCAAAGGAGGAGATCATCTGTGGAACCGCTTTCGATTTGTCAAACCCCTCCAATCTGCCAAACCCTGGCGGAGCACATGCTGGCATACCAGCCGCCCACGTGGGACGCGCTGCCCGACCTGGGCCTGTACATGGATCAGGTTATCACCTTCTTAGAGCGGCAGCTTTCGCCCCTGCATCCCACCAATGTAAAGGACAAAATCATCACACCGGCAATGATCAACAATTACGTAAAGATGCAGGTGATCCCGCGCCCTGTGAGCAAAAAATACGAGCGCAGCCATTTGGCCGCGCTGTTGATGCTGTGTACGCTGAAGCAAGTGTTGCCCATGGATGCAATTGGCCGCTTGCTTGCCAGCCAAAGTGAGGATATCCGCGCGGGATACGAAGCCTTTTGCGTACAGCAACGCGCTGCCTTCCAGCAGGTGAGCGCGGCGCTGGCCTCGGCCGAGGCGGATGCGCTGGGTTTTGCGGTGCAAGCCAGCGCCCTTTGCCTCGCGGCCGAGACCTTACTGCCCCCGGCCCGGGAATTAGAAAAAGGGTAGGGGTAAGCGCGCCGGTTGTAGGGCGCGACGCCCTCGGCGCGCCGTGATTCGCCCAAAATAACGTGCATTGAATGCACTACGGCGGACGCACAATGTGCGCCCCTACAAGGACGGCGGTGCGCCGAGGCGTCGCGCCCTACCCTGATTCGCGTTATTGCTACCCTTACCCGCCCAGCGCTACCGTCTTGTTGGGGCTGCTCCGCCCCTCCAGCATCGGCCTGCGCCTTTCGATAGCGGCCAAGGATATCTCCACATCCTCATGCACTTCCTGAGGCAAAAAGGCGCCCAGGGTCACCATGTCGCAATCCCGCAAAGTGGCATAAGAGAAACTGAGCCCCACAAAGGGCGAAACCCGGCCCGCTGCCATGGCCTTGATGGACATCACCGGCTTTTTGGCCTCCCAAATCACCTTGTGGATGTATTCCACCTCTACCTGCATCAGGAAGCCCATGCAATTGTAAATCTGCACGTAGGTCTGCACGTCGTATTCATTGGCGTCAGAATACAGGATCAGCTCAGGCATGTGGGCGGACAGGCCGGGGATCATGCCCGCGTCGCGGATCATGGCCAGATAGTCGGGCAGGCGGTCGATGGTGCCCTTGTGTTTGCTCACCAACTCCTCCACGCTGGAGTGGTGGGGCAGCAAAAATGTTACGCCGCTCTTGGCGGAAGCTTCGATGCGGCGCTGGGCGTTGAGGCGGCCCTCGGCGCTGTCGCTCATGTCCAGGATGGGCGTATCGATCAGGATGATCTGTTTGCCGGTGCGTTGCTCGGTCTCCTTCACCGCACGCCACAACAGGCTCTCGCAGTCAAAGCAGGAAGCCATGATGGCGTCGATGCCGTACTCCAGGTAGGCGTCGAGCAGCGCGCCGATGGGTGCAGTGTCGCAATGATGATCCCTGATCAGGGTGTCGGCGGCGGGGCTGGTGTGGCTGTAGCCGTTGATCCAGTTGCTTCCGATCAGCATGCGGGGCAGGGAGACGCCGGCCACGTCGGTGCGGGGGAAAAGCGTTGCCATAGGGTTCACCTCTCCTTAAATTCGATGGGGCAGGTTTTGCTTGCAAGCCTCTTGCATTTGCTATATAATGTGGGCAGAGGGATGTGCGGCCCTAGGCGGGCAACCAGCCCCCGTGCGGTTGTTCAAGAAAACCGCTTGTAGATGCTAGCTACAGGCGGTTTTTCTACTCACTTCTTGTTGCGCTTAAATGCTGCAATCAAGAGGCCGATTACAGAAATCACAACCATGATTCTCTCATAAGTCGTCATTTCGTCATCACCTCCGTTCCTTTGTAGTCACGGAGGCAGCTTCCCGCCGTCGGACATCCCTCTGCTTGCAACTAGTATACCATGCAGCATATAAATATGCTATACGTTTTTTAGCAGCGCGCCCAAAAGCGCGTCGGCTTCGTCGCGGGATGTGGGGAACAATTCGAGGCCCACAGGAGCCTGTGTGCCGCTATCTTGGATCAGAGCCAGCACCGGCCCATAATCAAACCCCTCAAACAGTTTTTCATCCCGGTTTGGGTGCCCGGCGATATGAAAATGCCCGATGAGCCCCAGATTGTCCCGGATCCGGCTGAGCACATCCTCGCCCATGTGCACCATGTGATACACGTCGTACAGCAGGCGCACCCGGGGTGAGCCAACCTCATCCACGATGTCAAACCCCTCTTGGGAATCGGTAAGGTAGTAACCCAGGTGGTCTTTTACATTGTTTAGTGGCTCCACCAGCAGGGTAATGCCCGCAGCCTCCAACAGGGGCGCCACGCGCTTTAGTCCTTGCACAATGGCCGCGTGCTGGACAGCCCGGGTGGCCCCCGTGTCATAACCCACTTGGGTGATCAGCGCGGCACAGCGCAAAATCGCGGCATCCTCCAGCGCATCTCGCAGGTTGGTTTCGTATTGGCCGTGGCAGGCGGTATCGTTGAGCACAAAGTAGGCCGGGCAAAACGCAGAGAGGCGCATACCGGCATCCGCCAGCAACCGGGCCCGCTCCGCCACCTCTGCTCGATCGATGGTCCAATCCTCCACGGTGTCATATCCCTTGGCACGCAGCAAAGCCAGGGCTTCGGCAAAAGGCACGCCGGGAAACATACACCGGGCATTGACACTGTATCGCATTTTAGATTCCTCCTTGCATTGCTGACAAAACCCAAGTGCCGACTATTCTAAAGTCGCAGTTTAGAACAGTCGGGCGTATAAGCAAATACTTTCACCCTATCCCCTTTTTTTCTGAAAAAATTCTTCTAACAACGCCCTGCCCTCCGCCGCAAGCAACCCCCCGTAGGCTGGTACGGTAAACGAAAAAACCGGGTCTTCCGTAATACGATACACGCTGCCGCAGCAGCCCGCCCGTGGATCGGCGGCGCCATACCATACCGCATCCAATCGGGCCAGGGTGATGGCCCCGGCGCACATGGGGCAGGGCTCCAGCGTTACGTACAGGGTGCAGCCCGTTAAACGCCAGCCGCCCAGCGCATGGGCCGCCTGGCGGATAGCCAGCAGCTCGGCGTGGGCGGTGGGGTCTTTTTTGCTTTCACGTTGGTTGCATCCACGGCCCAGGATGGTAGTGCCTCGTGCCACCACCGCGCCCACGGGCACTTCGCCCTCGGCCAATGCCTGGGCAGCCAGCTTAAGCGCCTCGCCCATGTTGGCCTCACGCTCGGTATGCAGTGCGCTCATCCGCGGTTTTTGCCCAAAAAGAACACCGCAATGGTGCCCGGCCCGGCGTGAGAACCCACCGTAGGCCCAATGCTGCTCATCATAAAACGATCCATGGGTACACCCACCCGCTGGTGGATCAAAGCACGCACCTTCTCGGCCTCCTCGGGGCAGGCGGCATTGCTGATAAACACGGTTTGCTTTTTGGGGTTCTCGATCAGGTTCTCCACCCGGTCCACCAGCCCGCGCAGGGCCCCGGAGCGGCGGCGTACTTTATCCCGGGCGATCAGCTTGCCATTGTCGTCCACATGGAGCACCGGCTTGATGGAAATCAGCGTGCCAAAGAAAGCCGCCGCCGGGCTGCAACGCCCACCGCGCTTCAAAAAGTATAGATCATCTACGGTAAACCAATGGGCGACGCAGGGGCGAATCTCTTCCAGCCACTTGGCGGTCTGCTCCGCATCCAAACCCTCGGCACGCTTTTGCAGCGCCAGATGCACCATCAGGCCCTCGCCGGCGCTGGCCGACAGGGAATCCACCAGGTACAGCTTGCCGGGCAGGTTCTCGGCATCCAGCATCTCTTTGGCCATCATGGAACTTTGATAGGTGCCGCTGAGCCCGGACGACAGCAGGATCGACAACACGTCTTTGCCCTTTTCTAACAGCGGGCGGTACACCCCAATCAGGGTATCGGGGTTGATCTGGGCAGTGGATGCGCTTTCGCCACCGGACAGGCGGCGATAAAATTCCGTGGCGTCCAAGCCTTGCCCCGGCACATCGGGGTAGGTTTCGGTGCCGATGGTATAATGCATGGGCACCACCACAAAATCGCTTTGCACAGCCACATAATCGGGCCTAAGGTCCGCACAGGAATCGGTAATAATTGCAAACATGCCATAACCTCCGCCGCTTTCATTCGTTCATTAGGATACCACAAAGCGGCAAAAACCGCAAGTTAGCAACGTTTTCTTGGCATGATCACCTTCATTTCGATATGATCGCCCATATCCTGCAATGTGTAATCGGCGGTGATGCCCGAGGCCTTCATTTGCTGGATGATGTTGCGGATGGCGTTGATGTACAGCCGGTGGTCGCGCATCAGGGCGATCACCTTGCGGTGGACAGGGGGCTGGCGG
>Ga0123356_10001599_pt1 | contig 24856 bp, 18 predicted proteins | sample TergutEmb28metaG_2_FD_92546 | JGI IMG/M metagenome (GOLD analysis project Ga0123356, IMG submission 92546) | Embiratermes neotenicus P3 segment gut microbial communities from Petit-Saut dam, French Guiana - Emb289 P3 | ecosystem: Host-associated > Arthropoda: Insects > Digestive system > Gut ...
ATGTTGGCTCAAGGCGACTTCGACAAGGCACTCGAGCTTTGGTCGAGCATTTCAATGGAGCAGGTATTTTATGAAGAAGAACTGCCGATATTAAAACTTGCCGATGTTAAAAAGTTTAATATAAACCTAAAATCAACACTAAAGGAGTGCGGCGAGGCTATAAAAAGAGTAGTTCGCAACAAAGGTTTTCACACAGAAAAAATGAAGGGCTTTCTTGAAAAATACATCGACGAGGATAAAGTCAGAAGCTCGGATAAGGATTTTGGCTTGGTGGCGATATCATTAAGTGAGCAAAAGGCATATGAGCTGATGCTTGATGACATACCGGAAGGGCAGCTGATAGACTACATAATGGCGAGCTCATCTGTTCCGGGATTTCATTTGGAAACCATTGACGGGAATATATTCGTCGACGGCGGTATATATAATAACTGCCCGTCTAATCTTCTGATTAAAAAAGGATATTTTGATATTCTTGCCATAAGACTGGCAAGGCTTCATTCGCTGCTGTGGACGGATGACCCGAAAATAAAATACATAGTTCCGAGCGAAAAATTGGGCAATATACTAATGTTTACAACAGATAATTGTGCGTCAAAATTAGAACTCGGCTACTCCGACGGTCTTAGATACATAGAGAGCCAACAATAAGACACGCCCTATGCCTTGCATTTATAAACATATCAGAGTATAATCTCCAAAGACTTTACAGGAGGCATATTATGCTGCGGACACATTTAGCGACACATCTCAAAAAAGAAAACATCGGAGAGGACGTACGCCTGTCAGGCTGGGTTGACACCATTCGTGACCATGGCGGGGTCAAATTCCTCGATTTACGGGACTACAGCGGTATCATGCAAATTGTCATTCACGATGAAAAAATGCTTGACGGCATCAATCGTGAGGCAACTATATCCGTGTGTGGAAAGCTGCGCGCGCGAAGTGACGAAACAATCAATACAAAGCTTGACACAGGCTATATTGAAGTGTTTGCAGACACGCTCGAGCTGCTTGGAGCTTGCAAAAACATGCTGCCGTTTGAAATAAGCGAGTCCAAAGCAACACGCGAGGACCTTCGCCTGATGTACCGCTATCTCGACCTGCGAAACACTGCAGTCCGCGACAATATAATCCTCAGAGCAAACATCATAAGCTATATCCGCGAGCAAATGACAAAGCTCGGATTTCTCGAAATCCAAACACCGATACTCACCGCGTCGTCACCCGAAGGAGCGCGTGACTATCTTGTCCCGAGCCGAAAGCATAAAGGCAAGTTTTACGCACTGCCTCAAGCACCGCAGGTATTTAAGCAGCTGCTTATGGTATCGGGCTTCGACAAATATTTCCAAATCGCACCTTGCTTCCGTGACGAAGACGCACGTGCCGACCGCACCCCCGGTGAGTTTTATCAGCTCGACTTTGAAATGGCATTTGCCGAGCAGGAAGATGTTTTTGCCGTCGGCGAGCAGGTGATGTATGAAACATTTAAGAAGTTCACGGACAAAAATGTATCAAAGCCGCCGTTTAAGCGCTTTACATACAATGAAGCCAAGCTCAAGTACGGAGGCGATAAGCCCGACCTTCGCAACCCTCTTATAATCTGCGACTTAACGGAGTTTTTCGGGGGTGTCGAGTTCACTCTCTTCAAAGGAAAACCCGTGCGCGGCATAGTTGCAAACTGTGCAGGCAGACCGCGAAGCTTTTTTGATAACTCGCTCAAATACGCAACGGACATTGGCATGAAAGGCTTGGGTTATCTGACCCTGACAGACGGCGAGTTCAAAGGCCCAATCGAAAAATTCCTCTCTGCCGAGCAAAAAGCGGAGCTTATAAAGCTCACGAAAATGAAAGACGGAGACACACTGTTTTTTATATGCGACGCCGCTTCGATAGTTGACGCTCTTGCGGGTGATATCAGAACATGGCTCGGCACTACGCTTGAGCTTATAGATACGGACTCTTATGAATTTTGTTATATAACCGATTATCCGATGTATGAATACAACCCCGAGAGTAAAAAAATCGAGTTTACGCACAACCCGTTCTCAATGCCGATAGGCGGGCTCGAAGCTCTCGAAACCAAAGACCCGCTCGACATTTACGCCTATCAGTACGACATAGTATGCAACGGCATAGAGCTCTCATCGGGCGCGGTGCGTAACCACTCGCCGGAGATTATGACAAAGGCATTTGCAATAGCGGGCTACACAAAAGACGAACTCAAAGAGCGCTTCGGAGCACTCTATAACGCATTTATGTATGGAGCTCCGCCTCATGCGGGCATGGCGCCCGGCATAGACAGGATTGTTATGCTCATCGCGGAAGAAGAAAACCTGCGTGAGGTAATTGCGTTCCCGCTCAACGGTAACGCTCAGGATTTACTGCTCGGTGCTCCTGCAGAGGTATCAGAGATGCAGCTTCGTGAGGCAAACATCAAAATTAGGTAACAAAAATAGGGGAAAACAGCTAAAACCTTAGAGTTGCTCTAAGGTTTTAGTTTTTTTCATGGTGCATTATTACACAAAAAACATGCCGAAAAGTAGAATTAGGTGTGTAAAAACACCATAGGATAAAAATATTTGCAGATACTTAATGCCTGCAATATCAGCATGATACGTGGCATAAATGTGTAAAAAACTGATAAAATAATGAATATTTTGAATATAGTATTGACCTTAAAGTTGCTCTAACCCATATGATAGATTTCCACAGCAAAATTTGTATGCGGTTAAACGATGAAAGGGGGATGCTGTTGTGAGTTTGGGCGAAAAACTGCGAAATCTGCGCTTAAAAACAAGGAAAACTCTCTGCGAGCAAAGCAAAATCTTAAGTGTTTCCATGAATTCGGTATACAGATGGGAACATGATTTGGCACTGCCGAGAAAACCAATACTAAAAATGATGGCAGACTATTATGGTGTACCATTAGACTGGTTATTATCGGAAATCTCATCATCATCGCTTATCAGCAATTCTGAACAAGTGCTTCTGAGTATGTTCAGAAAACTGCCCGATAACAGCCGCTATAAGGTGCTTGGTTACGTTGAAAGAATGTGTGTGGAAGAAAGCAAAAGCGATTACTACAGATAGTTAGCTTGTGCAATACCCGTGATAATGGTAGAATGAAAGGAGTCATTCTGCCATTTTCGTATATATACACTTTTTTGAAGGAGAAATGAAATAATGTTTAGAATAATCTCTGCCGAAGAAGCTATAGGCACAATAAAAGACGGTGACTGCATCGCGATTAACTCATTTATCGCATGGTCAAACCCCGAAGCGCTCCATGACGCGCTCTACGAGCGTATCGTAAAAACCGGCGGTCCAAAAGATTTGAAGATTTTTTGTGCTGCGGGATTTGGAGCATGGGATGAAAACCGCTTAGGCGACCGCTACATTAAGCTTGGTGCCGTGAGTGAAGTTATTGCAGGGCATTTCGGCGGTATGCCGGCAACGGTGAAAATGGCACTTGAGGGCAAAATCGAAGCATATAACCTGCCGCTCGGAGTGCTCTCGCACACAGTGCGCGCTGCCGCAGCGGGAAAGGACTGGCTGCTCAGCGAAGTTGGAGTTGGTATTTACTGCGACCCGCGGATAGACACATATGCACTAAATGATAAATCACAGCGGGAACTCGTAAGGGTTTGTGAAATAGAGGGAAAAGATTATCTTTTATATTACACGCCAAAACCCGATATTGCATTTATCAGGGGGACAACCGTTGACCCGAACGGAAACATCTCATTTGAAAAAGAATATTTAATAGTAGACGCACTTGCCGTTGCACAGGCCACAAAACGAAACGGCGGCAAGGTAATCGTTGAAGTTGAGCGCGTGAGCCATGAGTTTTCACGTCCGCGAAATGTTATAGTCCCGGGAATGCTCGTCGATATGGTTGTGGTCAGTGACAATGTATATGACCCCGGTCAGTACAACCCCGCACTGTCGGGCGATGTGCATGTGCCCTCTACGCAAATGGATTATTATATCGGAAAACTCTCGGAGAACGTGAGAAAACCAAGCAAGGAGGGCAGGAGCCGTGATGTGGCGGTTGATATCATAGGTGATCGCGCCGCAAACGAGCTTAAACCCGGTCAGATTGTAAACCTCGGTATCGGAATTCCCGAAACAGTCGGAAAACACGCATCAAAGCAGGGAATTCTCAAGGATATATACATCACGGTAGAAGCAGGCGGAACAGGTGGTCTGCCCGCACCGGGCTTAGCATTCGGAGCAACAATCGGGGCTGATATGATAACCGAAATGGCCACGCAGTTTGACTTTTATGAGGGCGGCGGACTTGATATTTGCTTCCTTGGCGGGCTTGAAGTCGACAAACACGGCAATGTAAACGCACATAAAATGGAGGGCTATTATTCGGGTATCGGCGGCTTTGCCAACATCACACATGCAACGAAAAACATAGTTTTTTGCTTGACATTTAACACAAAAGGTCTTGCGGTTTCAAAAGAAAACGATAAAATCATCATCGAAAAAGAGGGCAGCATAAAAAAATTCATAAACAATGTATCGGCGATAAGTTTTTCGGGCAAACATGCACTAAAGCGCGGGCAAAATGTCATATATGTGACTGAGCGTTGTGTATTTAAGCTGACAGATACAGGGCTCAGGCTAATAGAAGTATTTCCGGGCATAGATGAAAAAACACAAATAAGAGATTTATTGGATTTTGAAGTGTAGAATAAAAACTGAAAGGTAAAAATAATATGAACAATCCTTGGTACACAGACGCAGTTATCTATCACATCTTTACACCGTCACTTGCAAGAGCAGAGTTTGAAAACGACTACAACACGCAAAATCACACCTTTTCCGAGTTTGAAAAATGGCTGCCGCACATCAAAAAATTAGGCTGCAATGCAGTGCTTTTCAGTCCTATACTAAAAGCACGCTCACATGGCTACGACGTGACGGACTACTTTGTTATAGACAACAGGGTCGGTACAAACGATGAGTTTAAGGCATTGGTTAAAAAGTTCCATGAAAACGGCGTCAAAGTGCTGCTCGACAGTGTATTTAATCACTGCGGGCGTGACTTCTTTGCGTTTAAGGAACTGCAAAACGGCAACAGAGATTATGCAAGCTGGTTTTCGGGGGTCAACTTCGACATGCAAAGCCCGCTTGGTGACTACTTCACATACGACACATGGAGCGGTCATTTCTCACTGCCCAAATTTAACGTCCATAACGAAGCCACGCGAAAATACCTGTTTGATGCCGCAAGGTTTTGGATTGACGAGTTTGACATTGACGGAATGAGACTCGACGCCGCCAACACCTTGGATTTTGATTTTATGAAAGAGCTGCGGCATATAACTTCGGACAAAAAAGCTGACTTCTGGCTTATGGGTGAGGTTGTGCATGGCGATTATCCGAGGTGGGTAAATAATGAAACACTCCACAGTGTAACGAGCTACATGGTTTATAAAGCGTTGTTTTCAAGCCACAATGACAACAACCTGTTTGAACTGGCACACACCATACAAAACGCACAGCCGAATAACGGGCTGCCGCTATATAACTTCCTCGACAATCATGACCAGCCGCGTATAGCAAGCCATATAAATAAACCCGGTTTTCTCAAAACACTGTACGCACTGCTCTTTACAATGCCGGGAGTGCCGTCGATTTATTACGGCAGCGAGTGGGGGATAAAAGGCAAAATCGAAAACGGCTCCGACAGAGCACTTCGCCCATATATAGACATAGAAAACCCGCCAAACGACGAGCCGTGGCTCATGGAATATATCCAAAAGCTTGCGGCGGTACGTAGCGGGAGTAATGCATTAAAATACGGTTCATACCGTAAGATGTATCTTGAATATCAAAAGCCGTTTGTCTTTGAAAGAGCCTTTGATGGCGAGCATATCTATGTCGCTGTCAATATCAGCGAAAACAGTGAAAGTTTTGATATGACAGGACATCACGGCGGCGGATTTATTGATTTGATATCGGGCGGGAAAATCGAAGCAAGTATCGCTCAAAATATGCAAATCGAACCGTTCTCAGCAAGGGTGTTAAGGTTGTTGTAAATTTTATTAAGGAGCGATGTAAATTATCGTCATCGCGAGCCACGTATGTGGCGTGGCGATCCAGACACTATGCTTTAATAGAAAAATAAAAGATTTAATTACTGGATTACCACGTCGTCAATGCGTTACACGCATTGTCTCCTCGTAATGACGGCTATAGTTTAATTAAGCTTATATAACTCCTCGGTGGCAATGCTGATTTTTGTGACGGAAAAATCGCCTTCCTCGGGGAAAAGATACAAAGTATCATCAGTTGTGTTTAAGTCAACACAGTCGCCGCGACCGAAATAATCATACTCAATATGACATGCATGCATAGTCGGAGCAGGCCATACAATATCGTATGGCTTGTTTTCAAATGAGCCTGTGAGCTTAAAGCCGCTCATATCATGTATCAGCTCAGCGCGTTCGGGAAATACGATAAAACGCTCGTCATTGGGAAGCGACTCCACACGAACCTTTGTCTTGAGCGAATATGTTCCGTCAGCAACCTCTTTTTGTACGTTGCTGCGCTGCCATTCGTACCAGTCGGGAATATGAGAAAACTCCGTTTCGCCCTCAAGTGCACTAAGCTCGCCAAGCTCACTCATTTCCCATGCTTTATTGCAACTGCCGCAGCGAAGAACCGTGCCCATAGACGACATTTTATATTCAACCTTGCAGGCAGGGCATTGATAGAGCACCTTATGCAGACCCTCTGCACGTTTTTTGTCCGTTACTCTGATGCCATTTTCCTTTTGCCATTTATATTCGTCATATTGAAAAGCTGAGACGATTTTATCAAAAATTTCATCGGCAGACAGGCTCTTGATTTCTTCCTTTGTGAGCAGTAGCTTCATTTCGGAAGTCACAGGCTTAACCTTGCGGTTGCCGGTGTTCCAAAAAGGCGAGTTTATATGATGACCGTGCATAATGAGAGTTACAAGCGGGATATCCATTTTTTTGACCATTTTACCGAGAGATTTCGGCATAATTGCAGTGGTGCCGCAAAGTGAATACCTCGCCTCGGGAAAAAGCACAACAATATCCTTGTTATTTTTTGCGTGTATCATATTGATGACAAGATTGATGCTTTTTACAAATTTACGGTTGCAAATGCAGCCGACCGCACGCAAAAGCCAGCCCCTGCCGAGAAAACCGTCGATAGCCACCACGTAATTTGCACGATGCGGGAAAACCGCCTTTGTCATAACCTTAAAATCCATAAACGCATTATGATTACAAAGTAAAAAGTACGGCGGCTTTAAGTCCTTCGGAAAAGCATCCTTATTAATCTGAGCCTTATGCGAAATGCAGTCGGGAAAGCTGAGCAGCCATGTTATCGGACGCAAAATATTCCACTGCCTGTTCGGACGCCTCGTCATATCGTAACGCTTAAAATCACCAATCATCTTAAAGCTGCTCCTTATCCTCTTCTCATTGCTTCGGCAATAGCCTCGTCGGGTGACTCAGCATGGGGAATTGTTTCAACAACACTTTTTATGTTATGTGCAATACGGGACAGATGGCGGGCAGCCTCGGCATAAAGCAAACCAACCTCGACATCATAATCAGGATTTGCAGCAAGTGCAAGGTGCAGAGCTTTGTATTTTTCTCTCATTTCGGCAACATTATCAGCCTCTGTCATTGTCAGGTTGATAGTGTCCGTATCGTCTGTTTTGTACGCATCAATCATCGTATCATAACAAAGCATGGTCTGCTTGAAAATATCCACAAGCTTTTCGGCACCGACACAAGCATCTTTTATATTATTATCACGCATGTTTTCGGTCAAAGCAACAAAACCCTTAGTTCTGTTGCTAATCCGTTTTAGACTGATTGTTATATGTATCATTGCCGCAGCGACAACACTCTCGTCAGCACTCAAATTCTCATTGAAAAGCTTTGTTAAAAATTCATTTATCCTGTCATTTACTTTGTCAATCTTTTCGGAGTTTGACCACAAAGTGTTGATTTTTTTGTAGTCCTTCTCCAAGAAAGTGTTAACACCAAGTGTTAAATTTTTTCGCATCAAATCCATAAGCATAACTATTGCATCCGAGCTGTTTTCTATGGCGTAGCTTGGTGTTTCGAGAATACTTTCGTCAAGCTCTATCAGCTCGGAAGCATCGGCTGCATCAGCTTGTGTGTTGATACCTGCCATTTTTTCGGACAATTTTAAGATAAGCCCGCCAAAGGGGAAAAGCAAAATGAGTGCGGCAATATTATATCCCGTGTGCACCATGCTGATGTCGGTTGCCGTGATTGACGTTGATCCAAAGGCTTTGTTAATGAAAGTGAAAAATACAATTGCAGCGGTGCAGAAAATCGCAGCTCCGACTACATTGTACACCAAATGAATGTAGGCGGCGGCTTTTGCGTTTTTAGTTGTGCCGATGCTGGAGATGATTGCAGTCAGGCAGGTTCCGATATTTTGACCGAGAACAATGTAGACAGCCGCATTCCAAGGCACCATTCCGGAAAGTGCCATTGACTGGAGTATACCGATAGATGCAGTGCTGCTTTGAATAATAACTGTTACAATTATTCCCGCGATAATTCCAAGAAAGGGATTTGTACCCATTGTGATAAACAGCTGCCTAACGGCATCAAGCTCGGCAAGCGGCTTAAGAGCTGCAGGCATTTGCGATAGCCCTAAAAATAAAACACCAAAGCCGACGATGACCTCTGCGATATTTTTCTTGTTTCTATCCTTGGTGAAAAGCAGCATAAGAGCACCGAATGCGGCACAAACCGCTCCGATTGCATCGGGTTTCAACAGGCTCGACCACTCAACGCTCGATACAAGCCAAGCGGTGGTGGTAGTGCCCACATTTGCGCCCATGATAATGCCGACAATTTGCGGCAGTGCGATAATACCTGCATTGACAAAACCGACAGCCATAACTGTAGTTGCGGTTGAGCTTTGTATTAGTGCGGTGACACCCGCGCCGAAAAGCACACCGCTGAAACGGTTTTTTGAAACATTACCAAGGATTTTTTTCATTCGGCTTCCGGCTGTTTTTTGAAGTCCGGATGACAAAAGGCTGATACCGAATATAAATAGTCCGAAGCTGCCGAGAAATTTAAGTAATATGCCAACGTAGTCCATTCACACCTCAATTACTTCTGAGCAATGCAAATACATATCGACAGCGCAACCACGGATGGTGGAGCGGCGGCTTTTGAACCCATGGATGAAGTTCACTGCCGGGAGATATGTGTTTGTATTGTGAGGAAGTAAGTATAAAGATTGAGTATTGACAGAATTATGATATATAATATAATTGATTTCAACAAAAATGTAAACAATTATAGGGGGAAATATAAATGGCAAGCACCATAAAAACGGATAAAATAGGCAAATTAGGCTTTGGTTATATGCGTTTGCCTCGCCTTGACGACGGCAATTTTGACGATGTTCAAATATGCAAAATGGCAGACGCTTTTCTTGACAGTGGCGGTACATATTTTGACGCAGCTTTTGTTTATGACGGAGCGGAAGAAGCGTTTAAGAGAACTGTTGTGAAAAGACACCCGCGCGAGAGTTTCCAAATCGCAACAAAAATGCCGCTCGGACATGTCAAGCCCGACTTCACAATGGACGATATTTTTAACATCTCGCTCGAAAGACTCGGCACGGACTATGTTGACTTTTACCTGCTCCACGGCATTAACTCCGGAGGCAACAAACATGCTGAAGAAATCGGTGCATGGGAATTTGTTATGGATAAAAAAGCAAAGGGTCAGATAAAGCATATCGGCTTTTCATTCCACGGTCAGCCGGATGATATTACAGAAATACTGACAAAGCACCCTGAGACTGAGTTTGTTATGCCGCAATTAAATTATTACGATTGGGACAGAAAAAATGTAAATGCAAGAAAAATACATGAAAATCTCAGAGCATTTAACATGCCGACTGTTGCGATGGAGCCGCTTCTCGGAGGCAAACTTGCAAGTGAAAATTCGCCGATAGCGAAAATTTTCAAATCTGCAAATCCTAACGCTTCAATTGCATCATGGGCAATGCGTTTTATGGCTCAGCAAGAGGGGATTTTTGTGGTGCTCAGCGGAATGAGCAACACCGAACAAATCAGCGATAATATTAATACATTCAAAAATATACAGCCGCTTTCAAAAGATGAAATGGCTGTAATCAATGAAGCTGTTGAAGCGTTGCGAGCCGTGCCTTGTATAGAGTGCACATCATGCAACTATTGCAAGGACTGCCCGGCAAAAATCCGTATTGCGATGCTTATCGGGCTATATAATGATTATCTCGTGCATAAAGCAAGAGATAATATGGGTGGTGCTTACAACTGGATGACAGGCGGACATGGAAAAGCAGGCGACTGCACAGCCTGCGGAGCTTGCGAAGATATCTGCCCGCAAAACCTCGAAATCATCGACACGTTAAATAAGCTATCAGCAATGATGGACTTGAATTAAGTATCATCCAACAATGGCGTCATTGCGAGCGAAATGCTTCGTTTACGAAGCAGGAGCGTGGCAATCCAGATAATTGCAGTACAGAGTCTGGATCACCACGCCGTTTTCAACGGCTCGTGATGACGCATTAAGTGTTGCTATCTAAACTACCATACAGTGCAAGCACATTCTCTGCGTATGCTCGTGATGAAAACTTTGCTGATGAGGCTACTGCTTTTTCGGCAAAGTTTTTTCGCATTTCATCATCGGCAAGCAACTTATCAATCGCCCATACCAAACTCTCCGTATCCGTAAAGAGATAACCGTTTTCACCATGTGTAAGTACGTCGTCGAGGCAGCGGTCTTCCTTTGCAATCACAGGCAAACCTGACGCCATAGCCTCCGTATAAGTAAGCCCCTGCGTTTCGCTGATTGACGCACCGACAAAAACATCACCAATCCGATAATACAGGTTTATTTTATCCCACGGGCGAAGACCCGTAAATATCACCTGCTTGTCAACTCCAAGGTCTGCTGCGAGCTTTTCAAGGTCGCGCCTTGCAGTACCGTCGCCGACAAAAACAAGCTTAACATTCGGGTGCGAGAGCAAATAATTTTGCAGGGAAGTCAACAGCCCGTCTATGCTTTTTTCCTTCTCAATCCTGCCGATATTGAGCAGCACCTTATCATCGGGTTTTATGCCAAGCTCCTCGCGGATATCATCAAGCTGCTTTGTTGTGGAGTTGGCAGCGTCAAATTTATCAAGCTCAATCCCTGTGGGAATGACGCTTATTTCTTTTTTGACCCCGTAAGAGTCAAGCAAGTCGTTCACCTTACTCGTCGGAACAATTACCTTGTCGGCCTTGTTGCAAATAAACGCCGTATATGTTCTGGCGGCCATGCGTGCCGCAGGCTCAAGCAACTCAATTCTCACAATATGCTCGGTATAATACTCCCAAACCGTATGCATGGTGTGGACATGGGGGATTTTGAGCTTTTTTGCCATATTAATGCCTAAAATACCAAGAGTATACTCCGAGTGTGTATGAATGATATCAAGCCCGAATGATTTGATTTTTCTGCGGAGCTTAAAGCCTGCGATAAGCCCGAGGCGCTGTGTTTGGAACGGAATACTCGGTATTCTTATTATGTTATTTTCGATGAAAGGCGCTTCGGGGTCTGTGGTCGTGACAACAAGAACCTCGTGCCCCATAGCTTCAAAATTGTTTTTGAGCATAAGGACCGACGTTGCAACGCCGTTTATCCGCGGATAAAATGTGTCAGTGAAAAGACCAATTCGCATAATACCGATACCTTACTTTTTTAATATAATTACTTGACTGAGCAAGGATATAGGAGTACAATTCCATATAGTGTTTTGACCGATGAAAGGAAAGGCATAATGATTATTAACTACAAGCCTGTCGGGATATGTCCAAGCAGCATTGAGATTGATGTCGAAGACGGAATTATTCAAGGCGTTGAGTTTACAGGAGGCTGCCCCGGTAATCTTATCGGCATTTCAAAACTCGTTAAAGGTATGAAAATCAGCGATGTAATAGCAATCTTTCGAGATGTCAAATGCGGCAAAAGGCCGACATCATGCCCCGCCGAGCTTGCAAAGGCTTTGGAAACATTAGTGTAATAAGAAACATTCTATACTTTTTTATAGGAAATGTAAATATATATGGAACCGGTAATTAAAAAGTTAATACCAAAAAAGCTGACAGTAAATCAAATTGTACTGACTGCACTGCTTGTTGCAATGGAGGTAGTCATGTCACGGCTTCTCTCTATTCCGACCCCCATACTAAAAATCAGCCTTAGTTTTCTGCCGATTGTAGTTATAGCAATTTTGTACGGTCCGATATATGCAGGGATAGGCGCTGCCTTAGCTGATTTTATCGGTGCAATGCTATTTCCCGTCGGAGCGTTTTTCCCCGGCTTTACAATCTCGGCATTTCTTATAGGATGTACATATGGTATTTTCCTGTACAAAGGAAATTTTGAAGGCTTCAAGGGTCTTGTTAAAGTGATAGCCGCGGCATTTATAGTTACCTTTGTCCTGCAGCTTGGTTTGGAAACCTTGTGGATTGCCATTATTATGGTGACAAACGCCGATAGTGACCATACAGTTTTGCAAAACGCATATATGGCTTTTCTGCCGGTTCGTGCCGTCAGAAGTGCAATTATGCTGCCGATACAGGTAGTGCTGATACGGTTACTACCGCTTCTAACGCGACATATGAACATATAAACGCCATTGCAGGAGGACAACATAATGCCGCTCAAACAAACCGACCCCTCACATAAGCTTAAAAAAGACAAATACAAGCAGCAGCTTGATGAGCTGACAATAGACTTGGGAGAAGCTCAGCGAAAGTGTAAAGACCTTGGAATTCCGGTCATTATTTTATTTGAGGGTTGGAGTGCCTCGGGCAAAGGCTCGCGCATCCGCACACTAATCCGCTCTCTTGACCCGCGCGGATTTGAAGTTTTTACAGTGCACAGACCAAATGAGGACGAGCTTATGCGCCCGTACATGTGGCGTTTTTGGAAGCGTACCCCGCCAAAGGGTAAAATCCATGTCTTTGACCGCAGCTGGTACCGTGCGCTCATGCGTGGCCATGAAAAAAATGAAATTAAACTTGCCAAGCCCGTGCATGATGTGTTGTCTTTCGAGAAAACACTCGTTGCCTCAGGGGTTGTTATAGTAAAAATGTTTTTGCATGTTTCAATGAAAGAACAAAGAAAACGTCTTAAAGCACTTGCCGACAGCCCCGAGACCTCATGGCGTATCAACGAGGACGACTGGATACAAAACTGCAGATATGACGAAACTCTTTCGCGCTACAGCAAAATGATTGAAGACACAGACCATGACATGGCTAACTGGTCAGTCATTGAGGCTGATAACGGCCGCCATGCAGATGTTAAGGTATATAAAACAGTGCTTGCCGCAATGGAAAGCGCCATAAGCAAAAAAGAAAGCGGCAACTCCGTCGATAACGGCGAAATAAAAATGCCGATTGGTGTCAATAGCGCCTCCGCGCTGACTGCCGTTAATCTGCACAGAACACTTGAACGTGACGAATATACAGACAGGCTGAGCGCCGCACAAAACGAGCTGACCCGCCTGCACAATGAAATGTACCTGCACCGTGTACCCATGGCAATAGTTTTTGAGGGTTGGGACGCAGCAGGCAAGGGCGGCGCCATCAAGCGTCTTGTTGCTCCGTTTGACCCGCGCGGATATAAGGTTGCCCCATACGGAGCGCCCAACGACATCGAAAAAGCACATAATTACCTGTGGCGTTTTTGGAACGAAGTTCCGAAAGCAGGGCATCTGACCGTGTTTGACCGCAGCTGGTACGGGCGTGTTATGGTAGAGCGTGTGGAGGGCTTTTGCAGTGAGGACGACTGGAAGCGTGCGTTTAAGGAAATCAACGATTTTGAAAAACAACTTGTTGACAGTGGTATGATTTTGCTCAAGTTCTGGCTTCATATTGATAAAGAAGAACAGCTGAGGCGCTTCAATTTCCGCAAAGAAACACCCGAAAAACAATGGAAAATCACCGACGAAGACTGGCGTAACCGTGATAAATGGGACGCATATCTCGAAGCTGTCGACGAAATGCTGCTTCGCACATCTACAAAATATGCACCGTGGACAATCGTTGAAGCTGTCGACAAACCGTATGCACGCATAAAAGTCATTGAAGCAGTGCACGACTGCTTGGAAAATGGTCTGAAAGCCGTTCGCAAATGATTAAGATTTTAGGTTATCTAAAGCCCAAGGAATGGCTCATGGGGCTGCTCAGCTTGGGCTTTGTCGTTATGCAGGTCTGGCTTGACCTGAAGCTGCCCGAATACATGGCAGAAATTACCACCTTGGTGCAAACCCCCGGCAGTGCAATGGGGGATATTTGGCGTGCAGGCGGCATGATGCTGCTGTGCACACTGTGCAGCCTCGGCGGCGCTGTGATTGTCGGGTTTTTTGCCGCAATCATCGGTGCGAGACTGTCAAGGCGTTTGCGCAGCCTGCTCTTTAATAGGGTGGACGCGTTTTCTATGGAAGAAATCAACCGCTTTTCAACCGACAGCCTTATCACCCGCTCAACCAATGACATTACGCAAATCCAAATGATAATCGCAATGGGCTTGCAGGTTATGATTAGAGCGCCGATTATGGCTATCTGGGCGATAATAAAAATTTCGGGCAAGGGTTATGAGTGGACGCTCGCAACAGGTATTGCGGTGCTGGTACTTCTTGTGATGAGTACGCTCCTTATGATTTTTGCCATGCCGAAATTCAAGAAAATGCAAAGCCTCATTGATAATATGAACCGTGTGACCCGTGAAAATCTGACGGGACTTCGTGTTGTCAGAGCATATAATGCCGAGGGTTATCAGGAAGAAAAATTTGAAAAAGCAAACGAAGAGCTCACCGCAACACAGCTTTTTACAAGCCGTGCTATGGCAATCGCAATGCCTGTTATTACAATGACAATCAGCGCAATGTCCCTGACGATATACTGGATAGGCGCGTATCTGATAGACGCAGCCCCGATGGTGCTAAATGCCGACGGAGTGCCTGAAAAGCTTGCGGTTTTTGCAAACATGGTTGTCTTTATGCAGTATTCGGTTCAAATTATATTTGCGTTTATGATGCTCGTTATGATATTTATCATGCTCCCTCGTGCAAGCGTTTCAGCTGTTCGTATCAAAGAGGTGCTTGATACCAAGCCGTCCTTGCTTGATGGGACGAGAGAAACGGGAGTTTCGGATGCAAAAGGCGAAGTAGAGTTTAGAAATGTCAGCTTTAAGTATCCCGATGCCGCAGAGTATGTACTTGAAGACGTGAATTTTACGGCAGGGCGAGGTGAGAGCGTAGCGTTCATCGGCTCTACAGGCAGCGGCAAATCTACGCTTATTAACCTTGTGCCGCGGTTTTTTGACGCGACCGAGGGTGAAATACTTATAAATGGTGTCGATATCCGCGACTACACAAGCGAAGCTCTGCTCAATAAAATCGGATATGTGCCCCAAAGAGCGGTTATATTCAAAGGCACAATTTCGTCAAATATTGCATTTGGCGATAACGGCTCGGGCGAAGCCTACAGCGAAGAAGAGGTAAAGAAAGCTGCCGAAATCGCCCAAGCGGCGGAGTTTATCGAGCAAATCGAAGACGGCTACATGTCGGAAATTGCACAAGAGGGTACAAACATATCGGGCGGGCAAAAGCAACGTATCGCCATAGCACGCGCGGTTTGCAGAAATCCCGAAATATATGTTTTTGACGACTCCTTTTCGGCGCTCGACTACAAAACAGACAAGCAGCTGCGAAACGCAATCAAAAAAGAAACAAAAGGCGTAACAAGCCTTATAGTCGCCCAGCGTATCGCAACCATAATGGACGCAGATAAAATAATTGTGCTTGACGAGGGCAGGGTAGTCGGACAGGGCACTCACCGCGAGTTGCTCCGCGGCTGCGAGGTATACAGGCAAATAGCCGAAAGTCAGCTTAGTGAGGAGGAACTTGCCTCATGAGTAGACGTCTGAAATCTCCGCCTATGCATGGTGCTCTTGACAAACCGAAAGACTTTCAAGGCATATGGAAAAAGCTAATTCACTATTGCAGACGTTATCTGCCCGTCATGGTAATTGCACTTATTTTAGCGGGTGTCGGAACAGTGCTTCAAATAATAGGACCCAATCAAATCGGCAAAATGACGGACGAAATTCTAAAGGGCTTAGTCCCGACAGGTGCAATAGATTTTACAGAGGTAAGGCGTATTGCGTTTTTGTTGGTTGCTCTCCACGGCACGGCATTTGTATTTAATTTTGCACAAGGTTACATTATGGCAACAGCAACACAAAAACTCGGAAAATCCATGCGCGCCGATATATCGGTAAAAATCAACAAACTGCCGCTCAAATATTTTGACAAGGTCAGCTACGGCGACATACTCAGCCGCGTCACAAACGATGTTGACGCAATCGGGCAAACCATGAACCAGAGCATCGGCAGCCTTGTCACGTCTGTTACGATGTTTTTCGGCTCAATTATAATGATGTTTTACAACAACCACCTTATGGCATTGACTGCTATTGTCACGAGTTTGTTCGGCTTTGTCGTAATGGCATTTATTATGAAAAGCTCTCAAAAATATTTTAAGCGTCAGCAAAAAGATTTGGGAGAGGTCAACGGGCATGTTGAGGAAATCTACTCCGGTCACAATGTCGTTAAAGCGTATAATGCGGGCAAGGAAGCAAAACGTGTTTTTGAGGGCTTTAATGAAAGCCTTTATGACAGCGGCTGGAAAAGCCAGTTTATATCGGGGCTTATGATGCCGATAATGATGTTTGTCGGTAACTTTAGTTATGTAGCAGTTTGCGTTGTCGGCGCTCTGCTCGCGGCAAACGGTCACATCGGCTTTGGCGTAATCGTTGCGTTTATGATATATATCCGCCTCTTTACTCAACCCCTGCAGCAGCTTGCACAGGTGTTTCAAAACCTGCAACGGACAGCCGCCGCAAGTGAACGTGTGTTTGAGTTTTTCGGCGAAGAAGAAATGGACGACGAGAGCAGTAAAACGCGGCGTTTTGCCGACATCAAAGGCGAGATAGAATTTAGAAATGTACGCTTTGGGTATATTCCCGAAAAGACGATTATTCACGACTTTTCCGCCGGTATAAAACCCGGACAGAAGATAGCAATCGTCGGGCCGACAGGAGCGGGAAAAACTACAATCGTCAACCTGATAATGCGTTTTTACGAGCTTGACAGCGGCGATATACTACTCGACGGCGAAGCGATAAAAGACGTGCCGAGGGCAAATGTGCATGAGCAGTTTGGAATGGTGCTGCAGGACACATGGCTCTTTGAGGGTACAATCAAAGAAAACATTGTCTACTGTAAGCCGGACATAACAGACGAGAAAGTCATAGAAGCCTGCAAAACCGTAGGCTTGCACCACTTTATCAAAACCCTGCCGCAAGGCTACGACACAGTGCTTGATGATAAAACAAGCCTGTCACAAGGGCAAAAGCAGCTTGTTACAATAGCGCGCGCCATGATACAAAACGCACCTTTGCTTATCTTGGACGAAGCGACAAGCTCGGTAGACACCCGCACCGAAAAAATTGTACAAGACGCAATGAATAAGCTGACGCAGGGCAGAACCTCGTTCGTCATAGCACACAGGCTCTCAACAATAAAAAATGCCGACCTTATCCTTGTTATGGACAAAGGCGACATTATCGAAAGCGGCTCGCATACGCAGCTGCTGCAAAAAAGCGGTTTCTACGCCGACCTGTATAATAGTCAGTTTGAAACCGTGGTGTAGGGCGGGGTGGTCACACTCCGATAGAAAGACTCGGATGAACGCAGTTTATCCCTACATCAACCCCGAAATTGCGTTTATAATACTGCAAACCGACTCTTTGCTCATTTTCGAGAAAGCAAACCATTTCTTACCCAAGTCTTTCAGTGACGCTCCTATATGATAAACATCTTTTCCGCTGTCTATAATCAAAAAACGGTCATGACTTTGACTGAATTGTTTTACTTCAAAACCACCATACTGGGCATCAGCTTTTTGTGCATCTAAAGCAAGCTGAGGGCTGATACTTTGAGTAAGCAGCAGTGCCCTTACACCGCTGTTCTTTTTTGCAAGATGCAAAAGGGTGTTATCATCAATGTAGTTATCAATCAGTATAATGTTATGTTGTGCAGAGCGGATTATATTTGAGGCAAGATTATAGGCATCGAAAACCTGCCCGTCAAAGAATATTCCTTGCGTGGGAGGAAGAGCAGTTTTCACAAAGAAACCTATCTGGTTTTCAGTTTCAGTTACACGACTTTCCAATCTTTCAAACCGCTGTTCGACAACATAGCCCCTCAATAAATAATCTCTCAGTTTTTCAGTTGCCCAAATACGAAACTGTGTACCTTGTGGAGATTTTACACGGTATCCAACAGAGATAATGACATCAAGATTGTAATATTTTGTTTGATAATTTTTACCGTCCAAAGCAGTTGTCAAGTATTCCTTGACAACTGAATTTGGTTTTAGCTCTCCTTCATTAAATATTTTATTTATGTGCAAACTAATATTCTGTTTTGTTCGGTTAAAAAGACAAACCATTTGTTGCTGAGTAAGCCACACAGTATTTTCTTCAAATCTAACCTCGATATGCTCTGAAAGCTCGTTTGGTTGGTACAAAATAATTTCGTTTTTCATAATAACCCTCCGCTAAATTTTCTCTCTATAACGTAGCACAAAGGTTTTACACATTTCAATACACGTTTGAGGCGGTTTTTATGGTATAAAAACGCAAAAATTCTACATTAAAATGTAGAATATGGTGAAATGGTTCCTTTTTACGCACCTGACCACCCCGGCACTTCGTGCCACCCCTCATTGGCGGGGAATTGCCTCACATTATACACCTAATCTCCGTAGACGCTAAATAATCAATGTGGTATATTTGTTTTATTAAATAAATATGGAGGGGCAAATGAAGAAAAGAATAATTATTATGTTGTTTATAGTTTTGTCATTATGCGTATTGTCCGCTTGTGAAAATAATGCAAACACAAATAACACGCTAATTAAGTTTGGATATTCCGATTTAAAACTTGACTTTGCGTGGGATATCCGGTGGTGTCACATAAACTTTACAATCACAGGTGATACCACTGATGTTGCAGGCGTTTTTATTTCCGGTCATAAATCCTCGTCAGGGTTTTCAGATGCTGAAATATTGGACATGGCACAGTGGGTAAGCTTTGAACATTTAGAATTGGAAAACGGCCGTTATGACGGGCGAGCCGATAACGGGCATATAAGTGACGGTTTTGAAATTGACGATATAGGACACGGAAAAAGCGGCTATATTTTGTTTTTTGCGATTGATATAAATAAGGAAGTTATCGGATATGTCATTATCCCGGTGACAGTTCCGGAAGCACACGGTTAGGCATCACAGTATCAGCTTCGATAAGTCCTCCGCGACCACATCGGGCACATACTCGCTGCTCGCCAAATCCGGAGTTTTTGTTTCGCCCGAGAGCACAAGCACCGAGCGTGCCTTTGTACCTCGGGTGATTGCTATGTCCGTGTAGAGCCTGTCGCCGATAAAGCACAGTTCTTCCTCGCGATATCCTGTTTTTGCGATGATATAGTCAAGGGTAAAACGTGACGGTTTTCCGAAAAATTCGAGTGTTTTCCCTGTTGACGTTTTAACAGCAGCGGCAAGAGAGCCGCAGTCCGGAATAAAACCACCTTCGACAGGGCAGTTATAATCCATGTTGACACCATATGCGGGCACGCCATTTCGGATAAAATCGCAAAGCCTCGTGAGCCTGCCAAAGTCCATGTCAGTATCAAACCCGAGAACAACAAAATCGGGTTTTTCGTCTGTTATGGTATAACCTGCGTCTGTGAAGTCTTGCACAAGAGCCTTTGTTCCGGCGATATAAACCCGAGCCTTATCGGGAGTGTGGTTTGTGTGTGTGAGATAATCAAGCAGTACATGTGTTGACATGAGAAGCTTCTCTTTTGGTATCGAAATACCCATACGCTGCAGTTTTTCGATGTAATGAACTGCGTTTTGCGATGAGTTGTTCGTATAGAAAATATAGTCCATGCCTTTTTCTTTCAGGTGTTGCAAAAAATCGAGTGTAAACGGGAACAGTTTTTCGCCGAGATATATGGTTCCGTCCATGTCAAGAACAAAGCACCGAGCACCTGCGAGTGCATTTTTTGTAAAATACTCCTGCACGCGACCTGCGTAATTTTCAAGTAATCCCAAGTCGCCGAGAAGCTGCAAGACGGTGTATGTCCTCTTGCGGTCACGGGCATATATTATACTATCACGCAGCATGTCGGCGTCCAAATCAATTTCGGACGGGCATACCCTCTCGCCCGATAATGATAACATGGCAGCCACATCTTCCGGTGAGGGAAGCGACTTTGCGAGAGTTTCAATCTGTATCCAATGTTTCTTTATGTGCTCTGCATCAAGATTGGGGTTTTGGGTTTGCAGGATTTCATCTGCACTGCGACCGTAGAGACGTCGGATGTCATTTTCGTAATCAGCCGTCATTGCGAGGAGCAAGCTTTGCTTGCGACGCGGCAATCCAGACACCAAATTTTTCCACATAACAAGCCCGATGACAGTTCCGAGACCGACTTTAATACCGTGCAGTGCGGGTATCTTGCCCTGCTCAAGCAGCCGCATTTCCCAAAAGTGTGCAAGATGGTGCTCCGTCCCCGACGCCGGACGGCTGTCGCCATACAAAGCCATTGCAATCCCACTCAAAATCAAACCCTCGGTAATGCTTTGTATGACCGCAGGCTCACGTCCCGCAGCATACGGCGCCCCCGCGATAATCCGCTCGAGCGCAGTCTCCATAATATCCAAAATAGCCTGCGGTATATCCTCACAAGTGAGGATATGCGACAGCCTCCAATCCGCAAGTGCGGTAATCTTTCCAAGCATGTCGCCAAGCCCTGCGGCAATCATGTTCATCGGCGCAGCTGCCAAGATATCAATATCACAAAAAATCGCGACAGGGCACTGAGTCATCGGCGTCACCTTAATGCCGCCAAAGAGCATGGCACTGCCGAGCGAAGCATACCCGTCCATAGACGGTGCCGTCCCGACGATTGCAGACGGACACCCGACCTGAGCACCGATATATGTGCAAATATCGTTGATAGTCCCCGAACCGACCCCCATAATCAAATCAACATCGGGTGTGTAGCTTGATAAAACAAAACCGACCGAATACTCATCGGGCAGCGGCTCGTTTTCGATAAAGCGGCACTCGCTGACAGTTATTTCGGCGTTTCGCAAAGCAGCAATAACAAACTCACCCGCAACCCGATGAGTATTCGGGTCGCAGACCACAAGAATGTTCTTATAACCACAGGACAAAACCCAGTCAGCGACGGTATTTATCACACCCGTTCCAACTGAGATATGTGGTATTATATGTTTATACTTATCCCACATGCAAGTTCAAATCCTTTTTTTATAGTATTTCAAAGTCATCTTGCGTCAGGTATTATAATTGCAATTTCTCATCACATTTGAATAAACGTCGTGTTCTCAAATGTGACGCTCAGCGTCCTGCTTCGCTGTTTCGAAATTCAATTACAACACCTGACCGTGACTTTGATTTTCAAATAACTATGTTGGCTTAAAGCCGTCTTTTAGTGCAACAGTCCTGTTAAACACAAGCTTTCCGGGCGCTGAGTCTTTGCTGTCGACCGTAAAATAACCAAGCCGCAGAAACTGGAAAGTCTGCGGTGCCACAGCGGCTTCAAGCATTTTTTCAGCCTTGCACCCGTCCAAAACCTCAAGAGAGTTGGGGTTTAGAAACTGCGTAAAATCCTTACCAGAAACATCCGGATTAGGGTCGGTAAAGAGATAATCATACAAACGCACCTCGGCGTCTATGCCAGTGCCGGCATCAACCCAGTGGATAGTACCACGCACCTTACGCCCGTCGGGTGTAGTGCCGCCTTTTGTCTCGGGGTCGTACTCGGCAGTAACAGCCACAACATTTCCGGAAGCATCAAGCTCATAGCCCGTGCATTTGACGATATAAGAACCCTTGAGCCTGACCTCGTTTCCGACAAACATTCGGTTATACTTATTCGGCGGGTCTATCATAAAGTCGTCGCTTTCAATCCAAATTTCATTTGAAAAAGAAACATCCCTATAGCCCATGGCCTCGTCATTTGGATTATTTTCAACCTTAAACAGCTCCGACTTATCAGCAGGATAGTTCGTAACAATCAGCTTCAAGGGCTTCAAAACAAGCATGGCACGCCCTGCATGTAAATTTAACTCTTCACGCAGGCAATGCTCCAAAAGTGCATACTCAATCGAGTTTGACGTTTTGCCGACGCCGATACGTTTGCAAAAATCACGTATAGAGCCGGGCGTATAACCACGCCGCCGCAGACCGCGAAGTGTCGGCATACGCGGGTCATCCCACCCGCTGACATGGCCGTCCTCAACAAGTTGACGCAGCTTTCTCTTCGACATAACGGTATAATCGAGGCTCCGCCTGCCAAACTCAATTTGCCTCGGACTGCTCGGAACATCTGTATTTTCGATAACCCAGTCATAAAGAGGGCGGTGGTCTTCATATTCAAGCGAGCATAACGAATGAGTAATAAACTCGAGTGCGTCCTGTATCGGGTGCGCAAAATCGTACATCGGATAAATGCACCACTTATCACCCTGACGGTGATGATGTGTGTACTTAATGCGGTACAAAGCGGGGTCACGCATGTTAAAGTTGCCGCTTGCCAAATCAATTTTCGCCCGCAGTGTCATTGCACCCTCGGGAAATTCCCTGTTTTTCATGCGCTCAAACAAATCAAGGCTTTCTTCAATCGGTCTGTTACGATACGGCGAAACCGCAGGCACACCTATATCGCCGCGATTTGCCTTAAACTCCTCGGGAGAAAGCTCGCATATATATGCAAGCCCCTTTTCAATCAAACCGACGGCAAGCTCATATGTTTTGTCAAAATAATCACTGCCGAAGTACAGCCTGTCCTCCCAATCCAAACCAAGCCAGCGGATATCCTCGCAAATCGCATCAACAAATTCCTCTTCTTCTTTATCGGGATTGGTATCGTCAAAACGCAAATTACACAAACCGCCGTACTCCTCGGCTATCCCCATGCTCAGTGAAAAAGCCATACCATGCCCGATGTGCGGGTATCCGTTTGGTTCGGGCGGCAGCCTTGTATGCACCTGTTTTCCCTCAAAACGCCCGCCCGGAGCGATATCCTCGTCAATAAACATTTGAATAAAATTTCTTGATAGCTCTTCCATTGCTGAAACCTCATATCTACAACTCTAATGCTTAGATTTTACTATAAAGTACAGATAATATCCAGTATTTTTTGATGTACCAATAATGACCCACAATCCTATTGACCCAAGAACTTATAACTGCTATATTTTTTTGGATACAACAATTCGGACAGCATGTAGAAATTTTAGCATTGGAGAGTTAAATATGAATATCACAAAAAAGGAAGATAATTTATTTGTAGATTGGAACAAAAAATATAAAGATGCATTTGTTAAAGATGGTGTACCATGTCCCGAAGAATATGAAAATGCAAAGATTAAGATTACATACATCCTTAAAGACCCAAATAAATTTGATGTTGACGGCATAGAATATGGAAGAGATATGCGCCGTTGGATATATGAAGATGCTGCTGAAGGGCAAGGTATTACATGGAATAACATAACCCGCTGGACAAAAGCTATCCTTGATGTTGATTGTATGGATTATCCTCATTTAATAACATCTGATGACCGTTATATGTGGCTGAGAAAAATCAGCTTTATGAACTTAAAAAAAGCAAATGGTGTAACACGTGCAAATCCAAATGAAATAAAAAATTATGCAGCAAATGATGCCGACTTGATAATAAAACAACTAAGTATTTATCAACCTGATATAATTATTTGCTGTGGGCTTGAGTTAGTGGGAAACATTTTGCATGATGTTGTGTTTATGCATAATGAAGAAGATACATGGAGAGAAGATTATTGCAATACTTATCCCGGATGTTACTATTTTTATACACAAATTCCCGGGAAAAAGAAGAAAACTGCGGTGCTAAATTGTTACCACCCTCAATATACGAGATTTAATGAAGCAATTTTTAACGGAATAAAAAGTGTAACACCAAAAATTCTAAGTTAACGATAAATTAAAGAAGTAAAAGCTATTTATTATCGCAACAGGTTTTATGTTATAATCCATACATAAGAAAGTATTTGAAACAATTGGGGGAAATTATGTTCAACGTAGCAAAGAAAAAAGATGACGCTATCGCATTGATTTTTTTCGGATGTATTGGACTTTTTATTACTACTTTATTGTTGATTTTTGCCTTTAATGATAGCTCTCGCGGTGAGGATAAATCTACAGGTGATTTAGAAGCTCCACCGCCCATTGTTTCATATCCGAATGTAAGTGATGATTTTCCGGCTCCGCCGACTCCTCCGCCGACCCCTCCACCGGAAAGACCTGTTCATTCTTCCGATGAAACATCGGATATGCTCAGTAATATATATAAAATCGCACTTGTTATTATCGGTTTGCTTTCTGTTTTCTTGATTTTCTTGGGAATTCAAGTTATGCGAAGAGTAAAACGATTAAGACGTTATTTTGCTTTGGTGACAACTCAAAATATGTATTCGCTTGACGAGCTTGCTGCCAATACATATAAACCGGTTGAATTTGTGAGAAAAGATTTACAAGAAATGATTGACAAAGGCTACATTTATTACGCATCTATAAATGTGACCACAAATAAACTCATTATTAGCAAACC
>Ga0123356_10001600_pt1 | contig 24854 bp, 23 predicted proteins | sample TergutEmb28metaG_2_FD_92546 | JGI IMG/M metagenome (GOLD analysis project Ga0123356, IMG submission 92546) | Embiratermes neotenicus P3 segment gut microbial communities from Petit-Saut dam, French Guiana - Emb289 P3 | ecosystem: Host-associated > Arthropoda: Insects > Digestive system > Gut ...
CGAACCCTCTGTCAGCAAGTTCCGGGCGGTTGTTCTATCTTTCTCTTCGCTGCATTTTTCCCAAGCTTCTTTCCAGGTTTCTTTCCGAACTTCTTCCCGAACTTCCTCTTTTACAACAGCAATCTCGTCTTCTATTCTATATTCACCGTACAGCATACTATACACCTCCGAACCATGTTTTCTAAGAAAATCCCTCAATACGTTATTGTCTATACAGTATTGTATCGCATACCTCAAGGAATCTTCAAGTGTAAATTTACTGTTCCGGTATTCCCAAATCTTGCTTATCAAAAAACTGTAGCTGTTAAGTGTTGCGCTTTTCTTCAGCATCTGAGGGTTATGTCCCTGATTGATATTGTAAACCTGAACAACCAGTTCCAGCGGCAGCTCGTCAGTACAAGAGAGTTTCAACCCTTGAACGTCCATGAAAGCATCGGAAAGCCGCAGCACTTTGTGGTCAGGAAACGCCTCATTGCCGTTGTATAATACGATAAACTCAGGCTTGGGGATTTTAGTAAGATTTTTCTGAAATCTCCTTTCGTATTTTACCGTTTTTTCGTACACTTTCCCGATATACTCCAGCAAGCGCAGAGGCAGATTTTCACTTATGGTACTCTGATGCTCAATAAGAACTACAAGCCGATTGTCGATTGTAAACGACAAGTCATTAATCTGCCCTCTGATGAGTACATCTGAAAGGGTATTGATGTCAATCTGCATATCCTGCGGGATGTGGATACCTTCAATAGCCGAGTAGAGCTCCCTTAAAGCCTCCGGGTTATTGAAGAGAGTCGAGAAAACACTGTCTTTGTGTTTCTTGTTAGGTTTCATAAAGCCTCCTCACAGAGAGACAACTAACGCTCCGTGATAAAAAATAGATTTAACTTTGAAAAAAGTTATAGCTATTAATGGCGCACAGATGCGTGGTGCTTGACTGAAAAATGGGATTTTTGAAAATAATTTAATAATTTACAGAAAAATTACTACACAAGTGTTTCTTTACCGTGAAAAGGTTGCAGCTACCAAAATCCTCAGGCGTGTCGGGCTGCAAGATGGGAATTGTAACTATTTATCGTTTTCGTGAACCTGCGGCTCTGACAGCGGGCGGGGGAAACAATTTTTGCAGCTCCCTGCGAAAGAGACCGCTTGCGGGCTCTGTAGCAGATTCCGGCAAATGTTTCCCATGCACGCTGTCAGAGCCGCAGGTTCACGGAGAGGAAGTGGTAGCTGCTACCAGCTTTAGGCATACATTTCTGAAGAGCCAGCGGGATCGTCACCGGTTAAGGCGCATCCAATCCGACAACCGCCTCTCCAGCGGATACGTATCCGCCGCGTTGTCCCGGCGTGCGCGGTCATGAAGGTAGGGAAGCACCACACGTTCCTTGATGGTGATCCAGCTGCCGGGCAGTATATTTGGGAGCGTGAAATTTTCCGAGGGAGGCATACGGCCCAGAAGTTCCGGGTAGAAGAGAGGGTAGATTTGTTCTGTGACAGAAGTAAGCGCGGAGAAACCGTCGCTGATACCGAATATGCTTTCGTTTATTCTGTTGGTTCTGGAATATTCCAGAAGCTGGCGCTGGGTTTCAATTCTAAAGAACCATTGGACAAACGCCCTTGCCGCCTTTGTGGATTTTGATTTTTTGGGGATACCGAGGTATACGGCATCTTCTGATACCGGGATTCTGTTTTGTTCCATTATCCAGCGGAAATCAAGATTGTTTTTGCTGTCTTCGTTTAAGGTAAAAAGATCGTTGCTTTCCATGTATGAAAAAAGAATACGGCCTGATTGAATCAATCTTTCCGGCGGTTCAATAAAATATTTATAGGTAAAATCCTCTTCTGCCTGATTATTGGAGTTTATCTCATTTGTCCAGTTATTTATAAAAACCATAGAACGTTCCAGCGCGGCAGCATCCCAGACAAGCGGGCTCGCTTCCCTGAAAGATGCGCCGGACAGGATAGAAGTTATAAAAAGAAAATCATCTTTCCAAAGCGGAGAAAAACCCATGCGGGTATAAGTGCCGCGGGATTGTATATTGTAGGGACGGCTTAATTGTTTAATTTCGTCAAAATCAATCGTAAATTGATTAGAGGTAGATACCCTTGAGCCTTCGGAAAAAATTAATGCTGGAATATTAAAGGAGACCGGCAAAAGATACTGATTTCTGTCTATTCTGCCCATAGTCAAAAGGCGGGGGTAGAAGATGTTTCTGGAAAGATTTTTTGCGCCGAACAGATGATCCAGGGATCTAAAAAGCGTACCTGTGGACGAATTTTTAAGCCAGCTGGCGACAACAATATCGGGGGGGGGTTGTTTACCCAGTTCCAAGCCGGGGAATTCGATAAACCTTATGCTTACCTTATATTGATTTTGAACAGTATTAAAGAATTCTCCGTAAAGGGCAAATTCCTGGCGATCTGTCCAAATCAGCGCTGTTTTGTTTTCCGTACAGGATGTAAAAACCAAAGCCAGCAGAAAAAAAGCTGTAAAAATACGATTAAAGGGCATATTACAGTGTATTTTACCCCTTATTCCCTTGTCAATCTGTCAACGGAGTGATAAAATTAAAGAGGAGGCACTGATTGGATCGTATTAAAGATGCTCATATTATCAGGCAAATTGAACTGATTGGCGAACATTACAGAACAAACATATCTAACCGGTTCCTGCGCCCGCTTTTGCTGCAGCTGCAGCTTGATAAAAACACCTGGGACCAAATAGAGCTTCTTACAGAAAAAGTGGAATTATTCCGCTATCAGGGGTTTCATCTTGACGAACTTTACCGGCAAATCTATGCCTGTGCCCGTTTTGTAGAAACTGCCCGGAATAACATTATTCCCAACCTAAGATCCAAGCTAAGCCACATCCCCAACGGACCTGACAAAATTCTGCGGGATATGGCAGCCAGCAATTTTGGCTCAAATTTGCAGGTTTTTGCTGATAATCTGAATGAGTTGTATTTGGGGCTTGTAGAGATGGACAAAAGCTTCGTTACAAAGAACCGGACGCCGGTATATAGTCAGATTCCGGAGTTATATAATGTTGGCAGATTGCTTGTAGGGCATTGACTCTATTTTCAATTTAAGATAAAAAGAGATACTATTTGACAATTTTTGGAGAAGATGATGTACGCTTTGGTAGAATTTAAGGGAAAACAGTATAAGGTCGAGAAAGGCACCCTGCTTAAAGTTGACTTGATTGATGCCGAACCAGGTACGGCTATCAGTATTGATACTGTATTATTGGTTAGCGCTGATACTGTAAAAGTAGGCAGCCCCTATGTAGAAGGCGCGAAAGTGTCTGCGGTTGTGGAATCTCATGAAAAAGACGAAAAAATAATCGTTTTTAAATACAAACCCAAAAAAGATTATCGCCGTAAACAGGGACACAGGCAGCAATTTTCTGTAATCAGGATTGATGGTATATCAGCCTAAAGATCGATGATAGAAATCGAAGCAGTGCTGGAAGACGACGGGACATTGAGGGCTTGTAAAGCCTCAGGTCATGCGGGAGCCGGGAAGACCGGCAATGACATTGTCTGCGCTGCCGTTTCGGTACTGATGAGAACTGCTATAAGCACCCTTTCCGGCAGGAAGGGGATAACATTGCGCTACGGCGCACCGGAAAAAGGCCAGGTATGGCTGGAAACCGAATATGAGGCAGAGGGGAAAGATTTTCTCCATGCCGCAGGGGTTTTCCTGATAAAGGGACTTTCGTCTGTAGCCCAGGAATACCCCGGCAATTGTAAATTGAATATTAGTTCATGGAGGACTTAACATGGCACGGAAACGCGGCGGAAGCGGAGCAAAAAACGGACGCGACTCAAACCCTAAATATCTGGGGATAAAAGCATCAGATGGTTCACTTATCAAGGCGGGGACGATTATTGTCCGTCAGCGCGGAACCAATATCCATCCCGGAACCAACGTAGGCTGCGGCGGCGATTATACCCTTTTTGCCCTTGCAGACGGAAAAGTATCTTTCACACAAAGGAGAGGCAGAAAACTTGCCTCAGTAATCCAGGAAGCCTAAGTAATTATTTGTTCGATAAATATCCCCTATGGAAAGATTTGCGGATGAAGCGGTAATCGAAGTTTTCTCCGGGAACGGCGGCAACGGGCTCGCTGCTTTCCGCAGGGAAAAGTATGTTCCAATGGGCGGACCGTCCGGAGGGGACGGCGGAAGGGGAGGGAGCGTTGTGTTCACTGTCCGCCGTAATTTACGCACACTTGCCCATCTTCGCTACAAACACACCTACAAAGCAGAGAACGGCCAAGACGGCGGAAATGCGGGACGTTACGGGTCTAACGGCGCAGATGTTGTTATTCCGCTGCCGCCCGGATCATTAATCCGCGATGCCGTCACAAATGAGCTAATCCGGGATTTTACCGGCGACGAAGGCGATTTTGTTTTTCTTAAAGGCGGAAACGGAGGCTGGGGCAATATCCATTTTAAAACTTCCGTTAACCAGGCGCCCCGTAAAGCTCTTCCGGGAAAACCCGGACAAACCGCTAAACTTAAAGTTGAACTGCAAATTATGGCAGATATCGGCCTTGTGGGTTTTCCCAATGCAGGCAAATCCAGCCTCCTTGATAAATTCACCAATGCCAGACCAAAAATAGCAGCGTATCCCTTTACCACCAAAATCCCCAATCTGGGAGTTTTGACAATAGGAGACAGAGATATCGTCATCGCTGACATCCCCGGGCTAATCGAAGGTGCTTCCGGCGGGGCAGGGCTGGGTATTCGTTTTTTAAAACATATTTCGCGCACGCAGGCATTGGCTTTTCTTATCGACCTTGGCGACGATAATTATCTTGACGCTTTTGATATTTTGCTGAATGAATTAAATTCCTTCTCTTCGGATCTGCCCAAAAAGAAACGGCTTATAGTGGGAACAAAAACCGACCTTTTAACTGACAGTGCGGCACCGTTGACACGTCTTGCCGAACTTGCAGCCAAATATCCTTCAGAAGAAGTTATGGGTATTTCTGTTTTTTCCGGCGAAGGTATAAAAGAGCTGTCTTATTCATTTTTGCGCTTAACGGAAGCTCCCGTTTCAGAAGATGAGACAGAGGAAGACCTTGAAGGAGAGGAATTGTGAAGCTGGGAATATTGGGCGGCAGTTTTAATCCTGTTCATCTTGGGCATCTTTTTCTGGCGGATAAAGTTATTTGCGCATTAAATCTTGACAGGGTTGTTTTTGTTCCGGCTTTTCGTTCTCCGTTTAAATTATCGGAAGGCATAGAAGACAATGCAGATGACAGGCTGGATATGCTTGCCGCCGCAGTTGCCGGTGACAGCAGGTTTGCCATTGATGATTGTGAAATCAGGCGTGAAGGGGTTTCCTATACCGTAGATACGATTCAGGATATTATAGCTCGTTATTTGCCGGACGGAAAACCTGCGCTTATTATCGGGGACGATCTTGCCCTGGATTTTCCCAAATGGCATGAAAGCGAAAGAATTTTGCATCTGGCGGATATTGTTATTGCGCGCAGAATTGAATCAAAAGGTTATGATTATCCTCATACGCTGATTGATAACGAAGTGATAAATATATCTTCGCAAACAGTGCGCCGGAAGATAGACGAGGGGAGCGATTGGCGTTCCCTTGTGCCGTCCGCAGCCGCCGCAATAATTGAGGACAGGCAGCTTTATGGCTTAAAAAGCAGTTTTTATTCTGTCTGCAGCCGGGCGGCTTTGCGCCGGATAGAAGCTGCGGTGCAGGAAGCACTCAGCACAGAACGTTTTCTTCATTCAAGGAATACTGCCCTTCTTGCAAGCGATATGTGCCGCCGTTTTGGGCTTGACCCAATGGCAGGTTATCTGGCAGGTATTACCCACGATTTGGCAAAAGAGCTTGATAATAAGCAAATAATTAAGCTAATTAAAAATTCCGCTCTGGAAATCTCCCCTTTGGAAAAAGACAAGCCGAATCTTATGCACGGAAAGGCTGCGGCGATCTTGCTGGAAGAGCGTTTTTGCATACATAATAAAGATGTATTGGATGCAGTTGCTTTTCATACATCGGGGAGCGAAAGCATGAAAGCGCTGGCAAAGATTATCTATATTGCCGACAAGACTGAAAGCTCAAGGAATATCGATCCTGCTTTAAGAAAGATGTGTATGGAGGCGGACTTGGATACGATCTTTTTTGCCGTGCTGGAAAAAACCGTTGGTAAACTGCGGGCAAGAAAACTGGATTTGTCCGAAGATACCATCCTGCTGCTGAACAAGATTCAATCAAAGGAGTAGAAAATTGAAAATTTTTAAAGGAGACGCTTCCTATTTACTCCTGGTTTTTATAATACTTCTTTTTGCGCTGGGAATTGTTTTTTCCATTTATACTTTCCGCAGCAACCCTGTGAATGACGCGCTTTCCGCAAACCGTGTTATCAATGTGCTTTTTGTTATAGAAGAAAATAAAAAACCCGTAAGCACCTATGTTCTTATGTATTATCCGTCAACAAGGCGCGCTGCCATTTTTGATATTCCCGGGAACCTTGGATTATTGTTATCCAGAATTAATCGTGTAGACAGAATAGACAGGGTGTACGATCCTTCGTCTGCCGCGAATCCCGGCAGGCTTTCCGGTTATGAAAATGAAATAGAAAGATTGCTGGGGATAGATATTAATTTTTCCATTGTTCTTACAAAAGAAAATTTGGTTTCTATCGTTGATCTGCTGGAAGGAGTGGAGATTTTTATTCCTTCGCCTGTATCGCGGATAGACGTGACCCCGGGCCGGGAGGAAATTATTCTGTTTCCTTCGGGTGTGACAGTTCTTGACGGCGATAAAGCCAGTCTTTATGCTACATACAGTTTAAGTGATGAAGACAGCGAAATGTCTATGGTCCGCAGGCAGCGTTTTTTTCTTGGTTTAATAAACCGCCAAATACAGATGAATGAACGTTTAAACAATCCTTCTATGGCAAAAATGTATTATTCATTTTTTAAGTCCACCATGAATAGGCGTACACTTCAGCTTCTTTTTAATGAATTTGTTTATATTGATACCGATAGAACCAATATACAACCTGTAGGAGGAAACCTGCGTGAGGTTTCCGGTCAAATGCTGATTATCCCGCACTGGGACGGAAACCTTATAAAAGAAATTGTACGCCAGACTTTGGGTACACTTACCCGAGAGATAGAAGATCATTTAATTGAGCGCACTCTAACAGTGGAAGTTTTAAACGGGACTGCGATTACGGGGCTTGCGGGAAGAACTGCGGAAATGCTGCGGAGTTTCGGCTATGATGTAATTTCCACTGGAAATGCGGACAGGAACAGTTATGACAGCACTGTTGTTATTCACCGTTCCGGAGACGAAGGCATGGTAAAAGCTTTTGCCGAGGTTATCCGCTGCAGGAATATCCGCAGTGAGGTATTGGCAAATGACGGAGACGACGATCTTAATAACTTGAATGTTGAATATAAAGCGGATATAACTTTGCTTATTGGAAGGAATTTTAATGGAAGATATGTTACCGGGAATTAGCGCATTGCTTAAGGAGCACAAAGGACAGGATGTTACCATTCTGGATCTCCGGAAGTTTCATGCCTGGACGGATTTTTTTATTATTGCGACAACATCAAGCAGTACGCACATGAACGGCATGGAGCGGCACATAAAGGAATTTTGCCGGGAAAGAGATATTGAAATATTTGGTACAAGCAGCTCCCGGAAAAATCAGGATGATGATTGGCGCTTGCTCGATCTTGGCTTTGCTGTAATACACCTTATGAGCAAGCGCGCTAGAGAATTTTACGAATTGGAAAAACTCTGGACACCGATACCGTAAAGGTTATTCTTCGTCTTCCCAATCATCATCTTCTTCGTAATCATCTTCCTCTTCGTAATCGTCCTCTTCTTCGTCATCGTCGTCGTAGTCATCCTCTTCATCGTCGTCGTAGTCATCTTCTTCATCTTCATCGTCGTCGTCATCATCATAGGTGTCATCATCGTAGTTGTCGTCATCGTCCATGTCATCTTCGATACTGCTGAAAATGAAGTCCGGCGATATGCCGTCCGGCATGCCGCCGGCTGACTCATAAGCGGCATTTTCGTTTACTGATAAAAGTGCAACTGCCGGCTCTTCGTGTACCTGGAAACTTCGCCCGTTCAGAACCATAATGTTCTCCCTTAATTATTTGTCAAGATTTTAAAACCTCTTCTTAGAAACATAAGGGAGGAAATATATGATTGTCAAGTAGGGATCTTATTTTTTAAATTCTTATTTCATGCTAATCTTTCCTATGGATTTGACCATTATGGCGCCCGCCAAAGTAAATCTCCATCTGGCGGTAAAAAACAGGCGTCCGGACGGTTTTCATAACCTGGAAAGTGTCTTTTTAGCCGTGAATTTTGGGGATATACTGCATTTCAGCCAAAAAAAAGGCAATCCGGCCCTTAAATTTACGGGAAAATATTCAAAAATAATGGAAGATATCCCCTTAGACAAGAATATTATCTTTAAAGCACAGGCTATTTTCAGGGAAAAAACCGGTTTTAATGAGGAAATTTATATAACGGCAGAGAAAAATATCCCTGTTGGCGGCGGTCTAGGCGGCGGGTCTTCTGATGCGGCGGCTGTTCTTCTGGCAATGAATAAAATAGCCGGTTTTCCCCTTAAATTTGCTGACCTTTTGCAGATGGGGGAAGTTTTAGGCAGCGATGTGCCTTTCTTTCTATATGAGACCCCTGCCGCCTGGGTAACAGGCCGCGGCGAGCACATTGAGCCGATAGAGCTGCCCCCCATGTTTCTGGTACTGCTAAACCCGGGCTTCCCGAGTAATACGGCTGCGGCATTTAAGTTGCTGGACTCTCGCAGAGAAGAGGTTGGGAGAGACTCTCGCGGAGACGCAGAGGCGCAGAGGACGCGGAGGGGAGAGGAGGAAAAGGGAGAAGAGGTTGGGAGAGACTCTCGCGGAGACGCTGAGGCGCAGAGGACGCGGAGGGGAGAGGAGAAAAAGGGAGAAGAGGTTGGGAGAGATTCTCGCGGAGACGCACTTTTCCAGTCTTCTCTTCCTCTTCTCTCCTCTTCCTCCTCTTCCTCCGCGTCCTCCGCGCCTCCTTCAAACCTTCGGTTTGCGGTCCGCGAGAGTCTTCCCTATTCTCTTCCCTCCTCTTCCTCTGCGTCCTCCTTCAAACCTTCGGTTTGCAGTCAGCGCCTCCGCGAGAATCTCTCCCCCCATAATGACTTCCTGGAAATACTTCCGGAGAGAGCAGTCTACAATGAGATTATTTCCCGGCTGCAGGAATTGGGGGCGGAGTTTGCCGGTCTTTCTGGGACGGGGTCTACCTGTTTTGGGGTTTTTAGGGATTGGAAACAGGCGCAGGAAGCGGCAAATGCTTTGCGCGGTGATTGGGAGTTTGTGCAGGAGTGTGCTATAATAAATTATGAAAAATAAATTATGGTTTTTTGGCATTATTATACTTTTTGCGGTAATAGGCACTGCCTGTTATGAAATCGGCGGCGACGGAGCAACCCTGTCGGGGGAAATAACCATTGATCCGAGCGGAACTGTAAATGTAGGTACGCTTCTAACCGCGTACTACAGCGGGGACGAAGAAGTTATTTACCAGTGGAGAAGAAACGGACACATTACTACAGAAGCAGGAGGAAACGAACCGGAATTTAGACCGGGATTAGCCGGAGACTTCACAGTCACGGTAAGCGCATACGGCTATGTCAGCAAGACCAGTCTTCCCGTTACTGTCTTGGTACCATTTAATATTGCGTCTGAAATCAAAGAACATTTAGAAGAACGTTTCGATTTACATAGCGAAGAAAAAGGCGAATATCACCATTATCTGCGATATGCAAACCCGGATGCAGGTTACCATTCAGAATTTATAGAATGGCTTAAAGCCCAGGGTTTTCAGGAAAGTTGGTTTGACTCAACTGCAGACAATTATTGGTGGGATGCGTTCGGGCACGGAATAATGATTAAAACCAGTTTTAGTATTTTATGGCTTGAAGTCGAAATACATAGGTTGGCGCCGTCTGTTGCTATAGCGGAAGGGGAAGTTTACGGATTTTTGCTTGCAAGAGATGCCGTAATTGATAGGTACGAATATGATGAAGGCGGATACCTTGCATATTATATCGGTACAAGTGATGACTTTACCGCTTTAACAGATTGGCTAATAAACACTATGGGTTTTACGCAGGAGCATAGCGATGACGGCGAGTGGGGCGGTTCCAAAAACGGCATGGAAATTCGGGCAGTGTTTGATAATGATATAATTGAAATCTCTATCAGGCTGGAAGAAGAGCCGCAAGAACCTTGCGAAGAATGCGGACAATATGAATGCCAGTGCATCGATGACGCGCATCCCAATTTTGCCGGAATATTCGAAGATATTGATGGTTTCCTGTCTTCCATACCGGGTGTTAATATTGATAATTTGTTCAGCGATGAAATTGTGTGCAGAATTGAATATTCAGGTTTAGAATCAAACGACTTTGATGCGTTTATAGAATTTTTGGAAAGCATCGGGTTTGATTTAGATGATTATGAAGACGACCGGTTTTGGCTGCTCGGAGAAGATTTTATAATATATATCAAATACGAAGGGATCGATATGACTTTAATTCAAATTGAATTTCTCGACGCTCCTGAAAAACCTTGCGATGATTGCGGAGAAATTGAATGTGAATGTATAGACCCCGATCCGGAGGGGTGACAGAAACCTTGTATTTTGGTAGGATATAAATATGAATAACGAACAACAAAAACAATTTATTGAAAAGTACTCAAAGCTGATGCTTGAGCGGGGAGTTATAGACAATGAACTCTATCGAAAATACGAAGTAAAGCGGGGTTTACGGGATATAAGCGGGAAGGGCGTACTTGTCGGTCTTACCGAGATTTCCGAGATTATTTCGTATGTAATCCAGGACGGAGACCTTGTCCCATGCGAAGGCAAACTCTATTATCGCGGTATTAACATCGAGAACCTTGTAAAAGGGTTTTTGGACGAAAGCCGCTTTGGTTTTGAAGAAGCCTGCTTCCTGTTGTTGTTTGGACATTTGCCCAAAAAAAGCGAATTTAATGATTTTTCTGCTCTTTTAAAAGAATACTCAGAGCTGCCTGAAAACTTTGTCCGCGATACAATCATGAGCGCTCCCAGCCGGGATATGATGAACTCCCTTTCAAAGAGCGTTCTTACTCTTTATGCTTATGATGATAATGCCGATGACATCTCTATCGAAAACGTCTTGCAGCAGTCAATCCGCCTGATCGCACAGTTTCCGCTGCTTGCCGTTTACGGGTACCAGTCTTTTGTTCACTATCATGACAACAAGAGCCTTGTGATTCATCCGCCGCAAAAGAATCTGTCTATTGCGGAAAATATTCTTTACATGCTTCGTCCGGATTCAAGTTACACAGAACTTGAAGCGCGGATTTTAGACCTTGCCCTTGTGCTTCATGCTGAACACGGCGGCGGCAATAACTCAACATTTACAAATCATGTTGTTACATCTTCGCATACCGATACATATTCGGCAGTTGTCGCTTCTCTTGGTTCGCTTAAAGGTCCGCGTCATGGCGGCGCAAATGTTAAAGTAGTGCAGATGTTCCGTGACATGATGGAAAAAGTTTCCGACTGGAAAGATGACAATGAGATTAATACGTATCTTGGAAAACTTCTTGGTAAAGAAGCATTTGATAAATCCGGTTTAATTTACGGTATGGGACATGCGGTCTATTCGCTGTCTGATCCAAGAGCGCTTATCTTCCGTCAGTTTGTAGAACAGCTTGCAAAAGAAAAAGGCCGCGAAGATGAATATATCCTTTATTCAAAAGTAGAAAGTTTAGCCCCGATTATGATCGGAGAAAAACGCCAGATTTACAAAGGTGTCAGCGCCAATGTCGATTTTTATTCCGGTTTTGTTTACAGTATGCTGGATCTTCCGGAAGAACTTTTCACGCCGATATTTGCCGTAGCGCGTATCGCCGGCTGGAGCGCTCACAGACTGGAAGAACTTGTCAATAACGGAAAGATTATCCGTCCGGCGTACAAGTCTGTTACCAAACAGCAGTCTTATGTTCCTGTAAAGGAACGCGGCTGACATACAACAGCATGTGGTGGAAAGAAGAAATAGTATATCAGATTTATCCCCGTAGTTTTCAGGATTCTGCGGGGACTGAATTTCCAAACGACGGTTTCGGCGATATTCCCGGGATAATTTCCCGTCTGGATGAAATAAAAAATCTGGGCGCCGGTATTATCTGGCTTTCTCCTGTTTACAAATCTCCCGATGCGGATAACGGCTATGACATCAGCGATTACTGCGCCATCAATCCGAAGTTCGGGACTATGGCCGATATGGAAACGCTTTTTTCTGAAGCGAAAAAACGCGGAATACGAATTATCATGGATCTTGTTATTAATCATACCTCCGATGAACATGAATGGTTTTTAAAAAGCAGAGACCCGCAAAGCCCGTACCGCGATTATTATATCTGGCGTCCCGGAAAAAAAGATAAAAACGGACGCTTGAAACCTCCGAATAACTGGACAGGTTTTTTCATGGGCGAAACATGGGAATACGATGCGCAAAGCGGCGAATACTATCTGCATCTTTTTGACAAAAAACAGCCGGACCTTAATTACAAAAACCCAAAGGTGATAGAAGAAGTAAAAAATATTCTTCGTTTTTGGCTTGATAAGGGAGCTGCCGGTTTCCGCTGCGATGTGATCAATATTATTTACAAGACAAGCCTTGCAGACGGCAAAAAGAGCACGGCTGTTCAGGGGCTGGAACATTATAAATCGCAGGAAGGCAATCACGAAGTGCTGCGTGAACTTAGGCGCGATGTTCTGAGTAAACATGATTGTTTTACAGTTGGAGAAACTGTTTTTGTCGATTTGGAAGATGCAAAACTTCTGTGCGATGAAAACCGCAAAGAACTTGATATGCTCTTCTTTTTTGACCATCTGGAAGTAGATCGCGTTATTGCCCGGTTTATTCCCAAAAAATTTCATGCCAAAAAATTACTTGATGTAATGACAAAATGGCAGCAGGGTCTTGAATGGAATGCTGTATACCTGGAAAACCACGATCAATCCAGGATTGTATCTCACTTTGGCGCCGCGGAAAAAGAACGCGGGAAACCGGGTATGTTATGGCAAAAAAGCGCTAAAATGCTTGCTCTGTTTCAGCTTACGCTTCGCGGTACGGTTTTTATTTATCAGGGGCAGGAAATCGGCATGACCAACTTTGACTTTAAAAGCCTTAAAGAGTTAAATGATGTGGAAAGCCATGGTTTAAATAAATTAATGAAAAAACTTTGTATACCCTCATTCTTGCGCTGGAAATGGATAAAAGCAAGTTCCCGCGATAATTCCCGCACACCTATGCAATGGGACGGCACCGCCAATGCGGGTTTCACCAAAGGAAAACCATGGCTGGGCGTTAACAGCAATTATAAATATATAAATCATGCTTCTCAGCAAAATATACCCGGATCGGTTTTAACTTTTTACAGGGAATTGATAAAATTCCGTAAAAACAACAAATGCCTGAAATACGGCGAATTTTCGCCCATTTACGCCGATTCCCGCATCATGATTTACGAGCGGAAACTGACGCAGGAGCATGAGGTATATACAATTGTGTTAAATTTTTCTTCCGATACCGTAAAGCCGCCGAAAAAGTATATTGATCTTTTTTCACAGACTGAGCTTTTCAGCGTATCAGGAAACAGGTTTAACGGCTCACTGCAGCCGTGGGACGGCTATTTATTTTTATTGACATAAACAGATAAATGTTATAGTATTTTTTATGGGTAAAATTAAATTATGGCTTATTTTTGCCGTTTGTATCGCTGTTTTTATTGTTTCCGGAACGCTCTGTTTTTTTAACCTTGATTTATTTAAATTAAAACCTTTCCAGAAAACAACAAATTTTATTGCGCCTGCCATGGCAAAATATGAACGCGACGGCAATTTGTATGTTATTGATAACGGTTCGTTCCGTCTTGTCTGTATGTCGCCGAAAGGGGATATTCACTATACCATCAATATAAACAAGCAAAAAGAATATGTCCGGATTGTGGACTCTGTCATTGATACCGCGGGAAATCTCTATGTATATGCCATAGAAGCGGAATATGATGCTCTGCTTACAAAGCGGGATATAATCAGAAAGTATGATAATCGCGGGCGTTTTCTCAAGGATATTGTAAGCATAGATTATGACAATTCTTCGGATTTGGGTCCCTATGACAATCCGCGCCTGTTTTATCAATTTGGTTCATTCAGATATGAGAACGGCATAATTACTTTTTCTCAGACAGAGAAAGAAAGAGTTACCTTATATCAATATGATACATTCCGGGATGAATTGCGTTCTTCTGTTTTTACCGGCGGCAGAAACAGAAGAATAGAAAACTTCCTGATTGCTCAGCTTGTTTTAAAAGATATGCAGAATTTTGCTTATGTCCAGCGTGACGGAGACATTTACGAAGTAAAAAACGGCGGCGAGCCGGAACTGCGCGCTTCTTTTAACTGGACCATACAGGACGGCGGAATTATTCCCTGGTATATTTTTTATGAACCGCAGCAGCGGCAAAGGTTCAGCGATCATTTAATTTTGGAAGATAATCTTGTATTTTTTGACATGGGGTCTAATGCCATTTACCGGCTTGCCGGCAATGATTTGCATCTTGTTGTTCCGGAAGAATATTTTGAAACTTTAATTGAACAGGGAGAATTGCCTGCGCTTAAAGGATTTGGTTTTAACAGGGGAACTTTTGCCGGAGTATACGGCGATGTTGTTTGGCTGTATGACGGCTATAGCTTTAATGTTTACGATGATGATCTGCAGCTTCCGTTTGGGAATGTATTGCATATAGCAGTTGTGCATATAGCGATGGTGCTGGGAATTCTGGCGCTTATTGCCGGGCTGTGCATCCTGTTTATCGGGATAATGGATCGCTATGTTTCACTGTTTATCAAGCAAACGGTCATTATTATTCCTCTGTTGATTATCGCGTTTATCGTTGTGTTTACGGTAACGTTCAATATGATGTCGAACCAGCTAAACGAAGCATTGTTCAATGAAATGACAGCTCTTACGGTACTGGCTTCAAAATTGGTGGATGGAGACGATATTGATAAAATCAATTCAATTAAGGACATTCACGGCAATGAATATAAAAAACTTTCAAAAATCATTAAAGAGATTGTAGGATACAATGCCGACCCGTGGAACAGGGGTTTTTATGCGGCAATTTATAAAGGTGATAACTTTGAGTACATCGTAGTAATTTCCAGCGAAGAAATGAATCTTTTCCGCCCGGATGAAATGCTTGATGAAGAAGACTACGAAATTTTTATGAAAGGGCAGCCTGTAGCAATGATCCTTGATTTATACACAGGCACATGGGCTTTTGCCAATGCGCCGATTTACAACAGCAAGGGAGAAATTTCTGCCATGTTCGAGGTCGGGCTTGATATGACAGGTTACGAAATCGGCAATGCAAAACTTAAAAGACAGGTTGCGATTATTGTATCTGTTGTATGTATTATAATACTGCTGGCACTCTCTGTTCTGGTTTCCACTATCGTAAAGCAGCTTTCTGTTGCAGGCAAGGTTTTATCCAATATTGCAAGCGGGGATCGCAGCGCGCGCGTGCATTATGTTGCGCGTGATGAGCTTGGTAAGGTTAGTCACGGCTTAAACAGCATGGCAGAAGAGCTGCAAGGTCAATTTGACAGAATCACCCGTCTTAACGAATCAACTATCCGGTTTGTGCCGATACAATTTATGGAACATCTGGGAGTATCTGATATTACCAAAATGAAGCTGGGAGATAACGTACAGCGTGACTTGAGCGTATTGTTCTTTGATATACGGTATTTTTCCATTAATTCGGAAATGATGACTGCGCGGGAAAACTTTGTATTTATAAATAAAATACTTGGGGTGGCAGGTCCTATTATCCGCAAGCACTATGGCTTTGTAGACAAATATATAGGCGATGCGGCAATGGCGTTATTTGCAAATGGTATTGACGCGGCGCGCGCCGGCATCGAATTATATCAAACTTTGGTAACCGACGAAGAAACCAGAGTAAAAATCGGGGTAGACGGTATTGATATCGGAGTTGGTGTTCACTCCGGCTCTGTTATGATGGGTATTGTCGGTGAAAATGAACGGCTCTCCAGTACGGTAATTTCGCCGAATGTTAATCTGGCTTCCCGCGTAGAAGGTCTCTCCAAGCAAACCGGTTCGGGTATGCTGATAACAAGGGATACAATGAATCAGCTAACCGGCAATGAAGAAGAGTTTTCTTACAGATTTATCGGCATGGTGCAGGCAGCGGGCGTAAATGAAGTAGTCGGCTTGTTTGATATGCTTGATGCTCTTTCTCCAAAAAACAAACATATGCGGCTAACTACCAAAACCTTTTTTGAATCCGGGGTGCGCAAATACCACATGAAGGATTATTCTGCTGCCGTACAGCGGTTTCAGAAAGTAGTAGAAATGGATCCCAAAGACATCTGCGCCGCGCATCATCTTGCCAATGCGAAAAAACGCCTGGAAGACCCAAGTCTGCCGAGTGTTTTTGTTTTTGACAAAAAATAGGATTATTGTGTCAAACAGCAGGAAGTATTTGCAGTTTTGGAAAAAATACGGACCCTGTGCTCTGGTTGCAGGCGGTTCAGACGGGCTGGGCGCGGCTTTTGCCGAGTCGCTTGCCAGCCGGGGAATGAACCTTGTTTTAATGGCGCGCGAAAAGGATCGGCTGGAAGCAACAGCAAACAGAATCAGAGAAAAATATTCTGTTGATGTTTTGCCTTTTGCCGTTGATCTTGGCGATTTTGAAAAAGTAAAAAATATATTGGCTGACATTAATGTTTTTATCGGGTTATTGGTTTACAATGCCGCTTATGCTCCTATCGGGTTATTCGAAAACACAAGCGAAGAACAACTGTCTCTTGCCGCCGCCGTAAATGTCAAAACGCCGTTACTGCTTGCTAAACTTCTTTGCGCGCCAATGATACAAAACAGGCGCGGCGGCATCGTATTGATGTCATCTCTTGCCGGAGAACAGGGCAGCCCCAAATTGGCAGCTTACGCGGCAACAAAGTCCTTTAACACAATTCTTGCCGAAGGTCTGTGGAAAGAACTGCGTCCTCATGGAGTTGACGTTATCGGCTGCTGCGCCGGAGCGATACTTACGCCGGGTTACGAGCAGGCGGAAAAAACAAAACAGGCGCCGGGAACATTAACGGCGAGTAAAGTAGCGCAGCTAACTTTAAAAGCGCTTGGAAAGGGACCGGTTATCGTTCCCGGATTTGTTAATAAAATAGCCCGCTTTGCGCTTGCAAGGCTAATGTCCAGAAAAGCGGCAATTGAAACAATGTCCAAAAATACAGGAGGTCTATCATGACAGTTAAAATGATTTTAGGATTTCTTACGCCGTTTATAGTATATGCAGGAATCACTCTTTTACATTTGATCTTGCCTGCAAAAAAAGTAAAAGGTTATATAAAACACGAAACAACCGGAGAGCTGTTAAAATACCGTATCAACGGAATTCTGGTTCTTCCTGTTAGTATTATTATCTGGTTTTTGCTGGGTTACTTTAAAATAGTTCCTTATGACTGGCTGTATCAGGTAAGATGGGAAAGCCTAATCGGAGCTTTTGTTATAGGGCTTGCGTTTTCATTTATACTTGTACTAAAAGTTCCTTCAACAGGAAAATCTTTTCTTGCAGATTTCTGGTTCGGCAGAATAATTAATCCGCAAATTAAAGACGGACTTATCGATGCGAAAATGTGGCTTTATCTGATAGGCGCTGTAATGCTTCAGCTCCATGTTCTTTCTTTTGCCGCGTATCACATTCAAACCCACGAAGTGATCAATACCGGCTTTATGCTCGGCGCTGCTATGTCAACATGGTTTTGCTGGGATTACCTGACATTCGAAAGAGTTCATCTTTACACTTACGATATTTTCGCGGAGAGGGTAGGATTCAAACTGGGCTGGGGATGCCTGATTTTTTATCCGTATTTTTACGCAATCACGCTCTGGATTACAGTAAGCGCGGCAAACCCCAATCTTCCCGGCTGGCTTTTAATTATTTTTGTGCTTCTTTTCCTTATTGGATGGACTTTTACCCGCGGCGCAAATCTGCAAAAATACTATTTTAAAATTGCTCCGGATAAAAAATTCCTGTGCATGAAACCCGAAACCATCACCGACGGAAACCGCTCCTTGCTTGTAAGCGGCTATTGGGGAATGAGCCGCCACATTAACTATCTGGGAGAAATCCTGCAGGCTGCCGCCATTGCACTAACCGCATTTGTATTCGGCGCAGGCAGTATAGGATACCCATTAATACTCGGAGTGTGGCTGTATCCGCTTTACTACATCGGCCTTATGTTTACCCGCGCAGCTGACGACGGCATAATCTGCAGAAAAAAATACGGAGCCCTTTGGGACACATACAGGAAAAAAGTAAAGTGGCGGATTATTCCGTTTGTGTGGTAGGAGTTAATACCCTGCAATTAATTCCAATAGCGGTGTGAGCATAAATTCTTCAAATGAAATACCGCTTTTGCCTACAAGAATAAGGCGCGCGCCGGGGAAACAGGCGGAAAATTCTTCCCGGCTTATGGTATTGATTTTTTCTGTGTTGCTTTTTACCTCAATACCAAATATTTTTTTTCCATACTTTACCACAAAATCCATTTCTGCGTTTTTCTCCCGCCAGTAATAGAGTTTAATGTCAGGATGTTCGTTTGCCTGATTGATCAAATACGCGCCTACAGAGCTTTCGAGCATATGTCCCCAAAACATCGGATCACCGAGCGCTTCTTCGAAAGATTCTGTACGCAGAGCACTGATTAAAGCGGTATTGTAAACTTGTAATTTTGGGATAGATAGTTTTTCGACGATTAGTTTTGTGCTGTATTTATTAAGTCCCGCGATAAGACCAGCCTGTCCAAGAAGATTAAGATAACGTGCCAGTGTTGTTGTATTTCCCGCATCAGAAAGCTGTCCAAGCATCTTGTTAAATGAAAGAATATGAGCGCTGTACTGAGTTCCAATTTCAAAAAGCTGCCGTAACAAAGCAGGTTTGGAGATTTTTGTTGTAAGAATAATGTCCCTGTTTAAAGAAGGTTCCACCACAGAATTTCTGATATAATTTTTAAAACGATTTTCGTTCTTTATTAGCTCTGTCGCACCCGGATAACTGCCGTACCACACATATTGCTGCGCCGAAAAAGAAAACGCTTTTTTCATTTCCGCAAATGTCCAGTGCCCCAGATAGTTCATTTCAAAACGTCCTAAAAGGGATTCGGATAAACCGTCTTCCAGCAATAACCGCGACGAGCCAAGAATAATCAATTTAAGTTTCCGGTTATCCGCAGTATCCTTGTCCCAGTTTTTCTTAACACATTCGCTCCAGTTGTTGATTTTTTGGATCTCATCTATAAAAAGAACAGCCTCTTTAGCATTTTTAAGCTGCATTTGAACACGCAAAGATTCCCATATTTGATCGATCCATACAGAACCAACTTCCGCGGTATCGTCAGCAGAACAGAAACTGGAGAGTATTTTTGTCTCTTTAAAAAGCTGGCGGGCAAGCGTTGTTTTCCCTGTTTGCCTGGGCCCTGCTATAACCTGTATAAACCTGCGTTTACCGGCAAGCCTCTCCGTTAAAATCTTTATTAATGCACGTTTGTATTCCATAAAAACCTGTCCTTTTTACTCAGTCGACTGAGTAATTTTACTCAATCAACTGAGTGTTTTTACTCAGTCACATTAAGTATACAATATTATTGGAAGCTGTCAAGCAAGAAACAGAGGGAAGAGAAGGGATTTTCGCGGCGGCGGTGTGCAGGTGACTGTCATTCTAACTGATTGAAGATAAGTATCTAATTTGCATTTTTATCATGTTTGAGGCTTTTTCACATTCTTCATTGATTATGTGGTCAATTTTACTAAGCATATTGTCATCATTTTGTATATCATCAATTGAATAAAAAAGTGTAGAAGCTGAGACGCGGAGATGTCCAGAAAATTTCTCTAATAATTCTGCTGATACAAAGGTTGCACCGGTTTCAATAGTACTCAAATGTTTTGGTGTTATTTCCAGTTTTTCAGCCAGTTGTTCTTGGGAGAGGCGCAATTTCTTTCGATAATACTTGATATTTGCTCCTAAAACGGTTTTTATCCTTTTCATATACTAAAACTATACTTCAGACTTCAAATCAAACCACCGTATTTAATGTAATAAATATCGAAAATTCTTACTTTATATGTTAAAATTCCCTTGACCAATCTGTATTTTAGGTATATATTTTAGAAATAAATAACATTTTGGGTTGTTTATAAAAGGAGTTTTTATATGAAAAATCGAAATAAGAAATTTGGGGTTATGATTTTTCTCATTGCTTTTAGTTTATTTTCATCTTGCGATACAAGTTCTACGCAACCATATAAAATCAGTTTTGAAGCAAATGGTGGTACTCCTGCGCCAGATTATGTTCTTGTATGGCGAGGTGGTAAAATAGAGATTCCTGAGCCCATGATAAAAACGGGCTATGGTTTTGGCGGGTGGTTTAAAGAAGCAGCTCTTGTAAACGAATGGGATTTTGCTACAGATACAGTAACTGGAAATATTACATTATTTGCAAAGTGGGATATTAATTATTATACAGCTAATTTTAATGCAGACGATGGAGATCCGGCTCCAAACCATCAAAATATAGCCCATGGAAGTAAGGTAGTTCCACCACCTGAAATGATAAGAACTGGGTATACTTTCGATGGTTGGTATAAAGAAGAAACATTTACAAACAAATGGGATTTTTCAATAGATACCATTGCTGAAAATATTACTTTATTTGCAAAATGGCTTGAGAATTTTATTGTTACTTTTGAGGCAAATGGTGGTAGTTCAGAGCCAAGCCAGCAAAATATAGCCCATGGAAGTAAGGTTGTTTTACCACCTGAAATGACAAGAATAGGTTATACTTTCGATTGTTGGTATAAAGAAGATACATTTACAAACAAATGGGATTTTTCAATTGATACCATTACTGAAAGCATTACTTTATTTGCAAAATGGCTTGAAAATTTCACTGTTACTTTCGAAGCAAATGGTGGAATACCATCTCCAAGCCATCAAAATATAGCCCATGGAAGTAAGGTTGTTCCACCACCTGTTATAATTAAAACAGGTTGCAATTTTGGTGGTTGGTATAGAGAAGCAGAATTTATCAATTTGTGGGATTTTTACAGTGACATGATAACAGAAAACACTATTCTTTACGCAAAATGGGATCCACCTTTTCTGGTTCCAGGCGCAAATTTTAATGCGAAAATGCGTTGGTTAGATACGGATACAAATGTACAAAGTGATAATTTTTATATTATTGAAGTTGATTCAGATTTAATAATAAGTCCATTGTTACTTTCTTTCAATGGAAAAAATAATATCATTATAGCTTTTATTGGTATAGATTCAAGACGTGTTATCAGACTTAACACAACAAGAGAGCCTTTATTTACAGTTGGAAATGGTGTTACTTTAATTTTAGATAATAACCTCGATTTGCAAGGAAGTAATCTCAGTTCATCATCATTAATTAAGGTTAATTCAGGAGGTAATTTTATTCTTAATCATGGTTCTAAAATCACTGGAAATAAAAGTTATTATCAAGGCGGTGGAGTATATGTGGATAGTTATGGTTCTTTTACCATGAATGGTGGAGAAATATCTGGAAATACCGTTTCAGCATCAGTACCTTTATCTGTTATTAATCCCATTACTTCTTCAGGTGGTGGAGTTTATGTTAATAGTCACGGAATATTTACCATGAATGGTGGCGAAATACTTAACAATATTTCTTCTTCAACTGGTACAGGTTTAAACCACTTAACTTTTCTTTCTTGTGGAGGAGGAGTATATGTTAATGGGTTTTTTATCATGAATGATGGAAAAATATCTGGTAATAGCTCTTTCGCCACCCACTCCAACGGCGGCTCTTATATTACATCCAATTCTTATGGCGGTGGTGTATATGTGAATAACAATGGGATTTTTACCATGAATGGTGGCGAAATTTCTGGAAATACCGTTTCTGCTTCTGGTTCCTTAACTTCCCGTTCTTGCGGTGCTGGAGTTTTTATTAATAATGGTACTTTTTCCATGAATAATGGAAAAATATTAAGTAATATCTGTACTACTGCAAGGGAAGCCAGAGGCGGTGGAATATTTTTGAGTGGTGGAAATTTAACTATGTATGACGGAAAAATATCTGGCAATATTTCTGGTTCTGGTGGTGGAGTGTATGTTAACAGTAATGGAATATTTACTATGATTAATGGTGATATATCAGATAATATTGCAAACTCAAACTCGACGTCTCAATGGAATTTTGGGGGAGGAGGAGTACATATAGAAAGAGGTACTTTTAGTATGAGTAATGGAGAAATATACGGTAATACTTCTATTATTGATAGTACTGGTATTGGTGATCCTTATCTTGGTTTTGGTGGAGGAGTATATATAAATAGTAGTATTTTTCATAAAACTGGTGGCACAATCTTCGGGTATACAGAAGGAAATAGTAAAAGTAATGTAGTAAGAACTAGTTCAGGAGTTATACGGCAAGGTCATACAATACATTTTAATCACAGTAATAGTATATATAGAATGGGAAAAAATTCTACTCTAGAGCCAACAGATAACTTGTCTCTTAATGGGACAATTAATCCTCCAACTTGGAGCGGGAATTTGGATTATTAAAAAATATTACAAAGGAGAAAATATGGAAAATAACTTAAAACATATATGTGAAAACTGCATATTTATACAAAGACCTTTTAGGAAAGATTTGAATGATTCAGAGCCTTGTGATAAGTTAAATAAATTTGTCAAATTAGATGATGGTGAAGAATGTCAATTTTTTATACATTTTAATGAAGAATAATATTAATTATGGTAATTCACGGACAATTACAATAATAAAGGAGTTAATATGAAATTATTTGAAAACGAATCTGAAAACAGAGATTATCTTTTTAATAAACTAAAAGATAATAAAGAAATTGCAGAAAAAAGTTGTTTTGTTGGCAAGGAAATTCCAGTGCCATATAAACATATCTACATGCCTGTCAGAAATTCTCTTGAAATATCTTGTTACAAACAGGATATATGTATTTATCAAAAGTTGTATGATAAAACAATTGGTTCTGATAAAATAACTATGAATACAGGTGGAAAAAGCATACTAGATGTTGCTATTGGTAAAAACTCAGCGAAAGAAAAAGATGTTGGTATGCCATTTGTTTTCGTCGAAACAAAAATGGATAATGTAAAAACTGAGGCGCTTTTTGTAGCTTCAGAAAAAACAAAAATGATAAAATCAATATTTCCATACTGTAAAGCATTTTTGTTAATATTTGGTAATCCACATGGAAGAGTATTTCGACATTGTTTAGGATTTGACGAAATTTTGTTTTTACAGAATTTGAGTGACGGAAATTGCGATGCTGTTTTAAAGAAAATTATTGATGGATTTCATATAGGATACGGATGTGTTCCATTCATTGCTTCACATAATTATCCATATGAACCAGAATAACGAAAACGATTAAAATAAAAAATAGTGTAAAATTTAGGCACTTTTTGGTGACAGCGGCGCAAGTGTACCAACTACCACTTTTTCATAGTGTAGTTGTGGAAAACGTTACACCACATATAGCGCAGGTGGTTGTCATTTTATTCACAAGCTTGTGAAAAAGATGACAACCACTCAAAATCCAATTTTTTTGGTTCCTTTTAGATCATTCAAAGCATGGACAATTTGCCTTATTGCCTCATCATGTTCCGAAAATTTATGGTCACTATTTTCGATATGAAGCATGAGAAGCTTACGTAATTTGCTCACTCGTACCGCTTTGTAAAAGCGCAAAATGCCTTAATTGCACAAAAGTCCGTATGATTTGGATGATTCAGAACCTTGCAAAAAATTAAAGATATTTGTAAAACTAACTGATGGTGAATTCTGTCAATCATTTATACCTTTTTATGAGGAAGAATGGAGAAATTTAACTTACGGAATATAAGTTATATAGCATGGGTTTGCGTTTGCACCTTCGTGCCTCTGTGTGATAAAACCTTCGTGTTAACTTGCGTTTTTGCGGGATATAAAAAGATTGCCTGTCACCGTTTCCAACAATACCAAGCAACGGGAAGGCGGGGCAGCCTTTTTTTGTTGCTTTAGTACTTGACAATAAATATCAAATATGATATATTAATAATATGGAATACAAGGTGGAAATGTATGAAAAAGAGGGCGGAAAAGTGCCTGTTATGGATTTCATACAAAGTTTAGAACCTAAAAAACAGGCTAAAATCGCAAGAGAAATCGATCTTTTGGAAAAATTTGGCAGTGAATTACACTTTCCTCATGTAGACTCTATAAAGGGTGAAAAATATAAAGGTTTATTAGAATTAAGAATTGAATTTGCTTCCAATATTTTTCGGATTTTTTTCTTTTTACCATCAATTAATTATGCAATTTTATTACACGGTATTGTTAAAAAGAAACAAAAAACTCCACAAAAAGAATTGGATGTAGCGCTGGAAAGAATGAAGGATTATTTAAGGAGGAAATAAAATGGAATGGAGTAAGGCTAAAAAGAGTATCCTCGAAAACAAAGACGTTCGCAAAGAATATGATTTAATGGAAGCTGAATATAAAATAATCGAGGAAATAATTATGGCTAGAAGGGAAAAGAATTTAACCCAAAAAGGTTTAGCCCAATTAATCGGAACAAAACAATCTAATATTTCCAGACTTGAA
>Ga0123356_10001601_pt1 | contig 24851 bp, 22 predicted proteins | sample TergutEmb28metaG_2_FD_92546 | JGI IMG/M metagenome (GOLD analysis project Ga0123356, IMG submission 92546) | Embiratermes neotenicus P3 segment gut microbial communities from Petit-Saut dam, French Guiana - Emb289 P3 | ecosystem: Host-associated > Arthropoda: Insects > Digestive system > Gut ...
CCATCAATCCCATAAAGTTGGAGAAGCTGAACTGCTCTCTGGCGACTACGCCCATGGGCACTGCAAGATTGGTGACAAATGCGATCATTCCAAAGAGGAAGATCATCATAATGATGGGCAGAGTGTAATTTTGTTTGGTTTTGTTCATATTGTTAGGTTTTAGATGATCAGTTTGGATGGCAAATATAGAAAAAAAAATTGAGCTATTTGCTCAATATTTCTTTTTGGTATTTGCTCCAGTTTGTTATCACTTCTAAAGCCTTTTGGTATGTTGGGTCGTTCCACTCGTTGATGATCTGCACGTAGGAGCTCGAGTCAAAGAGGGTTCTTGCAATCAATGCTTTGATTTGGACGCGCATGAGGGGCAGGGAGGCTTCAAGGGCGGCTTCGTCGCGGGGTAAGTTTTTACTTTCGGCAAAAGCGATCAACTCTTCGATGGCTTCATCGGGCACCCGATAGTTTTTGTTAAAGAGGTTGAATTGTTTGTATTGATTTGACAACGAGGAGCGTACTCCATCAATATAACGATTCATAAATTCGGTGACAATGCCCATACGGATCATTTGGGCCCAATAGAGAGAGTAGCCCGTGGTGTCGCGGGGTACAAAGATATCGGGCATTATTCCCCCTCCGCCATAAACGGTTCTCTTGCTCACTAAAGTTTGATAGCTCAATGAGTCTAAGAAATGGATGCTGTCTTTGGAGAAGCTCTCTCCTCTGGTATATCGATCTATTAAATTACGGTAGTAACCCTCTCTGTCGCCTATATTGTAAGGTGATTGGATCACCCTGCCGGTAGGGGTATGGTAGCGTCCTACCGTTAAACGAACCTGAGAGCCGTCGCTTAAGGGGAGTGGGTGTTGAACCAATCCTTTTCCAAATGAGCGTCTGCCGATGATGATGGCTCGATCCCAATCCTGTAATGCACCGGTCAAAACTTCGCTGGCAGAAGCGGATCCTTCGTCAATCAGCACCACTACAGGTGTCTCAATAAAGAATCCCTTACCAGAAGCAAGCTCATCTATGCGGGGCATGTTAGCCCCCTCTGTGTAGACCATGATCTTGCCTTTTTCCAGAAATTGCTCAGTAATCAACTGAGCGATATGCATATATCCACCTGAATTGCCTCTTAAATCAAGAATGACTCCCTTAGGCATGCGTTTAAACTTTCCAAATGCATCAATAAATTCGGTCATTGAGGTGAGTGAAAATCTTGTCAACCGCACGTAGGCAATATCGGGCAACGCTTCGTAAGCTGCATCCAAGCTGTGCATGGGAATCTTATCCCGCGTGACTTCAAAGGACAATGGCTGACTCACTCCTTTTCTAACGACTGACAAACGCACTTTGGTCCCTTTTGGCCCCCTCAGCAGAGAAAAAACACGCTCATTGGTCAACCCCACATTGGTAATCGCGGTGTCGTTGACGGCGATAATCCTGTCTGTAGCATAGATACCCACCGATTCCGACGGGCCGCCTGCAACAGGCGCAATGACTACCAAGGTATCCATGATAATGCTAAACTCCACTCCGATTCCCTCAAAATTCCCATCCAACTGCTCGTTGGCAGCGCGTACATCTTTGGCAGGGATAAAGGCCGAGTGCGGGTCAAGCTCTGTGATGGTCTTCATGATCACCTGATCTACCAACGCAGGCACATTTACCGTATCTATGTAGTAGTTTTGCAGGTAAAAAAGAAACTGCCCCACTTTATTGATCTGCGTGCTTAAGTCCTGCGCCAGAGCAGCGCAGGACATCAGCAGCATGGGGATAACAAGAAGAAACCTCGATCTCATTTGGACTACTCGGGTGTATTCCCTTCCATCTCGTTCTTGAGGGCAACCAATTCACTAATGTCGCCCAACGTGGTTTTTTCTAAATTGGCTTTTAACTTTTTAACAGCCTTTTGGGTTGTTTCGGCTTCTGTCTCCTTGACCTCTTTTACCTCCACCTCTTTCTTCTCTTCTGCGTATGTGCGCACGTGTGAGAGGTAGATACGTTTGCCTGTTTTATTAAATTCGATCACCTTAAACTCCAACTTGTCGTCTATTTTAGGCATCGATCCGTCTTTTAACACCATGTTCTTTTGGGTAACAAAGCCCTCTACGCCGTAGGGTAATGCTACGGTAGCTCCTTTGTCCACAAGGGTGATGATGGTACCTTCGTATACGGAGCCGGAGGTAAAGACCGTTTCAAACACGTCCCATGGATTTTCTTCCAATTGTTTGTGGCCTAAGCTCAAGCGACGGTTTTCCTGATCCACTTCCAATACGGTAACGTCGAGCGATTCTCCGATGGAGGTAAACTCGGCAGGATGCTTCACTTTTTTGGTCCAGGAGAGGTCGCTAATGTGCACCAATCCGTCAACACCCTCTTCCAACTCTACAAATACGCCAAAATTGGTGAAGTTGCGAACGGTGGCGGTGTGTTTGGAGCCAACAGGATATTTTTCTGCAATCGTAGCCCAGGGATCGGGTTTGAGTTGTTTAATACCCAGCGACATTTTGCGCTCGTCTTTATCCAAAGTCAGGATGATGGCTTCTACCTCGTCTCCTACCTTTAAGAAATCTTGTGCGCTGCGTAGATGGAGCGACCACGACATCTCGGAGACGTGAATGAGTCCCTCTACGCCGGGTTGTACCTCAATAAAGGCGCCGTAGTCGGCAATCACCACTACGCGTCCCTTAATGGTATCGCCCACCTTCACCTGCTCATCAAGAGCATCCCAGGGGTGAGGAGTCAACTGTTTAAGACCAAGTGCAATGCGTTTTTTGGCATCGTCAAAGTCCAAAATCACCACGTTCACCTTCTGGTCTAACTGGACGATCTCTTCCGGGTGGTTAATACGGCCCCAAGAGAGATCGGTGATGTGAATCAAACCGTCAACGCCGCCCAAGTCGATAAATACGCCGTAGGTAGTGATGTTTTTAACGGTTCCTTCCAAAACTTGTCCTTTTTCGAGTTTGCCGATAATGTCTGCCTTTTGGGCTTCCAATTCTGCCTCGATAAGGGCTTTATGAGAGACGACTACATTGCGGAATTCGTGGTTGATCTTCACGATCTTAAACTCCATCGTCTTGTTGACGTATACATCGTAGTCGCGTATGGGCTTCACATCAATTTGGGATCCGGGCAAGAATGCCTCTATGCCAAATACATCCACAATCATTCCGCCCTTGGTGCGGCACTTGATGTATCCCTTTACAATTTCATCTTTTTCAAAGGCTTCGTTCACGCGATCCCAAGAGCGCAATGAGCGCGCCATTTTGTGAGAAAGAAGCAACTGACCTTTGCGGTCTTCTGCATTCTCTACATAAACCTCTACCTTATCTCCGATGGCTAAATCGGGGTTATAGCGAAATTCGTTAATACTGATTACGCCTTCGCTCTTGTAGCCAATGTTTACCAAGACTTCGCGCTTGTTTAGCGCTACCACTAAGCCCTCTACCACTTCATTTTCCAAAACTTTGGAGAGCGTCTTGTTATATTGCGATTCGATTACCTCCTTGTCTGCGTCGTAAGGCGCATCTTTTTCAAAAGCATCCCAATCAAATTGATCTACAGGAACGGAGGCGTTGCTTTTTTTGTGTTTTTTAAGGGTGTCTGCAATAGAAGTTTCTTCTTCTATGTAGGCATCAATGCGTTCGGCTTTTGGTTCCAAGCCTTCAATTTGCTCTTCGTTTTCGAGCATCTCATTTTTTTGTTTAGTCATAATAACTTTTGTGTTTGAGAATTAGTGGTTTGACATTATCTATAGTGCCCAAAAAGGCGCGCAAATTTACTCATTATTTCTCAAATACAAAAATTTATCTTTCGGGCGTGTTGTTTCCTCCTTCCATTTTGTCATCGGAAGAGGACTTGCGCGCCTTTTTCACTACGGTATTGAACTTTCCAAAGCGCCAAAATGCGCCGATGTTTGCTGTGCGTACCTGATAAGTGTATCGGGAGAGGCTGGTATATGTAACATCCGAATAGTCTAATTCATATACACGATTCTTTCTGAATGGTTCCGTCACGCTCAGCGATACAGAGAATTTTTCTTTAAAGAATCGTTGGCTGATGCCAAAATTGGTCATGTACATGTAAGGGTTTTTGTACTGAAGCGAAACGCCCCCTCCAAATAAATAGGCATTTGCGTAGATATTGGATCCTTTCCAGAGCATGAGGTTACATCCTAAAGAACCGTTAAAACCAAAACCGCTATTGCTTAAATCTGCTTCGCTGTAAGAGACATGGGTATAGGAGCTCCCCATGTTTAAGTAGATATTGAGTTTTTGTCCTTGTCTATATGAAAGATTGGCATTTAGCCGATAGCTCTGGTTTCTTCCAATATTTTCATAAGTACTGTGCCTGACCCCGTCATCGTACATTCTGGATATCCGTTCAATATCGTTAGACGCAAAAAATGCACCCAAATTGGCTCCAAAGGTCCACTTTTGAGACGACTTTCGATACCCTCCGTTGAACGCATTTCTTACTACGGTATTCAAACCGGGATTCCCGTAACTAATATCCATGGGATCTGCATCATCGACATAGGGATTCAGATACCAGATGCCTGGTCTGTTTAGTCGTTGGGTATATCCCACCGTCAGCATGTGCCCTTTGTTCAACATAAAAGAGAAGTTAAGGTACGGAACAATATTAAACTGACTGTTGTCAAAGATCTGATCTCCGTGCGCGCTTTTAGAGACGCCATCATTAAAGGCATACTCTCCCCTAAACCCTGCTTTGGCCGTCATGATCTTCTTTTTGTACACATACCCTCCATAAATGTTGGCAATATGCTGGTTGTAATCCAAGTCGTTTACCCGCGACCTATCCAAAATCCACTCATTGGTCAACTCATCATATCTCTTGATTTCTGTATTTGAACTGTTTTGCCTAAGGATATATTTGAGGCCGGTCTCAATTTGATGCTCTTTAGACAGCGGATCATAATAGTCAGCCTGCACCGTATGTTCATACCCCATCGCATCGTTAAAGGAGTGTTGCAAATAGGCCGCATAGTTGATTTCGGGATCAATTTCTGTTTCTGTTTTCTGATTCCTGGGAGATGCATCCAAACTGTAACTAAAGGTGAGGTTCTGATCCGGTTTTTTAAAAGTCTTTTGATAAGAGAGGCTTCCCGAGCCTGAGCCATAGGTATTTTTGTTGTCTGAATTTCTTACGTACTTTCTTGTAACCTGATTGAGGCTATTTTTGGCTTCAAATAGAGAGGAGCCCAAAGAGAAGCTATTCCCCAAATATCCCCATCCCGAGAGGGTAACCAAATTCAGAGTATCGATCTCATAACTTGCTTCTATACCAAAGTTGTAAAAAGAGTTGTGCCCATTGCTTTTTCCATTGGATGAAGAGTATTTAAACTCCTCGCTTACAAAGCTTTCTGTTTCTGAAGAGAGTGAAGACCCTTTTTGAACAAACTTACCTGCAAAAAAGTTGGTACTCACGGCAAACTTGCCTAACTGAGCGGCAAAGTAGCCTCCGCCGTTATAACCTCCCAAAGTATTGGCTCCCAAGTTGACACTCCCATTGTACCCGCTTGGCTTTGAATGTGTAATGATATTAATCACTCCACCGACTCCCTCAGCATCATATTTTACCGGCGGATTGGTGATCACCTCTATTGATTTGATCGAGCTTGCCGGCATCGATTTGACCACATCTTTAAAGTTTTTCACAATCATTCCTGTTGACTTTCCATTTACCAAAACTTTATAGTTGGTCTCTCCATTAAGGCGAACATTGTCATCGCCGTCCACGCTCAACATGGGAACTTTTCGCAAAATATCCAACACCGTGCTGGTTGCTGTTTGAGGGTCAGCTTCCAAATTATAGGTAAGCTTATCCACCTCATTTTTGATCAATGGACGTACCGCCGTAACGGTTACAGCGCTCAGCATGTTCTCACCCTCGCTAATGGCGATCTTTCCCACATCGACCCGTCTCTGCGATCCGTCTAAGTGTATCTCTTTTTTCACATTAACATATCCAATTTGAGAAGCATATAGTTGATAGCCTCCTTTTCCGGGGGCTTCTATGGTAAACTTCCCGTCCGCAGCCCCTGCCACCGATGCAATCAGTTTTAGAGAATCTGTAAAGAGGGCAACGGTTGGATACTCCACCGCCTTGCCGCTAAGTGAATCGACGATGCTTCCCGTCACGATGATTTTTTCATCGGGATTTCTTTGTGCATGCAGGGAAAAAGAGAGAAGACAAAAAATTGATAATAGCTTTATTAGTTTCATTGAAATAATAATTAGAGCAGGCAACATACGCCTATTGCACGATGTGCAAAAATCAAGCCAACAATTTTCACTATATTTGTGCTCAAATCAACTAAAACTACCAATATCATTTATGGATACACCAAAAAAACAACGCACCTCTTTTTCCAGAAACTTCTGGACCGTTATTGTGATGGAGTTTCTGGAGCGGGGCGCATACTACAGCGTACTTTCTGTTCTTGCCACATTTCTTGTACTCAGTCACTCAGAAGGAGGACTTGGTTTCTCAAAAGAGGCCGCCGGAGCCATCAGCGGTACCATTCAACCGCTGCTCTACTTCTTGCCCATTTTGGCCGGTGCCCTTGCCGACCGTTACGGATACCGCAGATTCCTAATGTTTGCCTTTCTCTTTTTGATATTAGGATATGGCCTCACGGGTATGGCCAATAGCTATGTTTTTGTATTTGGGACATTAATCATCATGGCCATTGGAGCGGGGCTCTTTAAACCCATTATTACAGGAACCATTGCCCGCTCCACCACAGAGCAAAACTCATCGTTGGGATTTGGGATCTTTTATTGGACCATTAACTTGGGAGCATGCCTCTTTCCCCTTATATTGGTGCCCTATCTAAAGAGCTTCTCCTACAGCTACATTTTTTATATGGCCTCAAGCGTCTCTGTGCTGTTGCTTCTGATCAATATTTTTATCTATAAAGAGCCGCCCCGTCCTAAAACCTCTAAACCCATCTCTCAGATTCTCTCAGAAATGGTCATGGTGTTAAAAGATTGGAGGTTCCTTCTGATGATTGTGCTCTACTCCGTTTTTTGGATCCTCTACTTTCAGATCTACGGGTCGGTGCAGTGGTATCTCAAGTTTCATGTTGATATGACTCCGGTCAACCAGGCCGTCAACTCTTTTTTGGGTCTCTTTGTCTCCAATCCAAGCTGGTCTTTTGACGTTGAACACATCACCGCGTTCACTGCCGGTACCATTATATGCTTGCAACTCTTCATCTCCACCCTGATCAGAAAGACCAAACCACTTCCTACTATGATTACGGGGCTGGCGCTCGGCACGTTAGGCTTTGCCGTTTGGGTGATCTCTTCACATGCGTGGGTCTTTATGCTTGGCCTTTTTATCTTTACGATCGGAGAGATGGTGGCGCAACCCAAATACCTCTCCTATGTAGGATTGATTGCCCCTGCCGACAAAAAGGCGCTCTATATGGGTTACTCTTTTCTATACGGCGTAATCGGCAGCGGGGTTGGCGGCTTTATGGGAGCCTACCTCTATGTACATTTCATAGACAATCTTAACCGTCCGCCGCTCTTGTGGCTCACTTTGTGTGGACTTGGCGTGCTCAGTATGGTGGGATTATGGGCTTACAACAAGTGGGTGGCAAAGCCTAACGCTTAAATCGATCTGATCAGTTCCCAAAACAGTTCGAGCCCCCTGATTTTTTCCTGATCCAAAGGATAACTGATGTTTTGCGTGAGGTACGCTTTAGCAAACGCCACCGAGAAGCGGTTATCGGCCTGAGCGGCAATAGCCTCATCAATATGCGACAACCCATAAGCCAGCGCCTCATCAAAAGTCTCCGCAAAACCATTTGGCAATACCTTATTAGCCACCCAAGCCGCAAACACAAAAGGTTTACCTGTCCAACATATCCAATGCTCCGCCAAGTCATAAATATATGGATATTGTCCTTGATGCAGCAGCGCTTTATCCCCGATCAACACCACACTTTCCGGCAAATCAGCAAGCAGTGGTACATACTGAGGAGTTACCCGCCAATAGTCACGGAGCAATAATTTGCCCAACAATACTGAAGTCCTCGATTCCTGATCTAAGGCCACTTCTCTTACCTGCTCCACCGGAACCCGACTGCACAGCAACACACTTGCCACCGCAGATACAGCACCAATACAATATTTGCCAACAATCTCATAATAGGGCAATGATGGCGCTGCTGCAACCGGCACAATGGCTAAATCGCACAGGTCATGATGCAACTGATGTGCAGCTGCAGCCGGTGATGCAAAATCAAGGTGAATGTATGGAGACAGCGCCTTTTGTTTTAATCCATATACAAAAGGCGCCGTATTCAAATAGGGAATGGCTACAACACGAATCATCGTTTTTTAAACAACCACATGCCAAAGAAGGTGAGTACGCCGTTAACGATCAACAGACTGAATCCAAAGTCAAATACATATTGCTGGATAAAGAAGCAGATGATGGGCGATGCAATGGCAATATACGGAATGGCCCTGTCGTGTACCTGACACCTGGTGAGGATGCCAAAGAAAAAGAGACCCAAAAGCGGGCCGTAGGTGTAGGAGGCGATTTTATATACCAATACGATGACGGCGTCGTTGCTGATCAGGTGAAGGATCACAATGATGGCAATAAAGATGAGGGTGAAGATCGAGTGTGTTCTGTTGCGGATGCGTTTTCTCTTTGCTTCGTCGTTGATCAGGTCGGCGCGGTGCTTAAAGCCGGCAAAATCCACGCACCATGCTGTGGTTAACGATACCAAAGCGCCGGCTGCGCTGGGATAGGCTGCTGAGATTAAGCCTACGGCAAAGATCATGGCAATGGCAATGCTGCCTAAATGTTCGGTGGCGACAGATACAAAGATCTGATCGGTTTTTTCCAGGCCCATTCCTGCCAAACCGCCATGTTTGCTTACGTACAGGGCAAGGACTGCTCCAAGTAAAAGGAATATGTAGTTGATGATGACCATTGTTCCCCCCAAGGTAAGCATGCTCTTTCTGGCGGCTTTGGCGCCGTCAATGGAGATCGTCTTTTGCATCATCTCCTGATCGAGTCCGGTCATGGCTACGGCTACAAATGTGCCGCCCACAAACTGCTTGACGATATTTCTGCTTGCGCTCCAGTCCCAATTCACCATTTTGGTGTAGCCTGCGTCACGAATGTTGCCAAACATTTCGCCAAGCCCAAAGCCTAATTCTTTTGAAACAGCGTAAATGGTTACCACTACTGCTGTAACCATAAAGGTGGTTTGCAGGGTATCTGTCCAGATAATCGTCTTAATGCCCCCTTTGCGGGTGTACAAAAAGATCAGCGCCATAAATATGGATGCAACCACCCAAAACGGCACATTCATCTCTTTGGGAATAAACATGAAGAGCACAAGAACAACTACATAGACACGTACTGCGGCGCCCAACACGCGCGAAAGGATAAAGAACGCCGATCCCGTTTTGTAGCTGAAGAAGCCAAAGCGTTGTTCAAGATAAGAGTAGATTGACGTTACCTTTAGGCGAAAGTAGAGTGGAACCAGTACCAGCGCTATGATGGCATAACCTACCACAAAACCCAAGATCATGGGCATGTAGTAGAAGTTGTCTGTGAATACCTGACCGGGAACCGAGATAAAAGTAACCCCCGATATGGAGGTGCCGATCATGCCATACGCCACGATAAACCATGGCGCTTTGTTACCGGCTTTAAAAAAGGCGCTGTCGTCGGCTTTACGCGATGTGAACCACGACAGTAAAAACAGCATAGCCGTGTAGATCACGAATACGCCCATCAGTAAAGTAAAATTTAGAGTCATATAGTTTAAGTTTTGTTTATATTCGTATACCCAAATGGTTGACGGTTTTGAATGGCACGTCCTAATGTCAGTTCGTCGGCACACTCCAGTTCGTCACCAAACCCCACGCCACGGGCAATGGCAGTGATTCGAACCTGAGCGGAAAGCGCATCTATTTGTTTAGAGATATAAAACGATGTGGTCTCTCCCTCCATGGTGGTACTGAGTGCGAGCACAATCTCCTGCGCCTCTCCCCTGCTGACACGTTCCAGTAACGCACCAATAGTCAAATCGTCAGGTCCGACCCCGTCTATGGGCGAAATGATCCCGCCCAACACATGGTATTGCCCTTTATAGTGCCCCGTTTGCTCGATGCTCATCACATCCCGAACACTCTCCACCACGCATATAATGGTCTTGTCGCGCCGAACGTCGGCACAAAACGGACAAACATCTGTATCAGAGAGCATACTGCACACAGCGCAATATTTAACTTCATTGCGTAAACGTATAAAAGCAGTTCCAAAGCGCTCCACATCTTCTTTAGGTTGTTTGAGCAAATAGAGTGCCATACGTAATGCTGTCCTCTTACCCACACCCGGGAGTCGGGTAAAGGCGTCTACAGCCTGTTGCAGTAGCGCGGAATGGAAAGGAGGTTCAAACCACGACATAAGCCTCCACAGCGTTTCGTACCGATCTATGAAGCAGGAGCATGCGTTTAGCCAACTCATAGTCGGTGATTCCTGTCTCCTCCATAATCATGCGCGAACCACGGTCTACCAATTTGGCGTTGGTGAGTCGCATATCGATCATTTTGTTCCCTTTTACATGGCCCAGACGAATCATGGTCGATGTAGAAATCATATTAAGGATCAGCTTTTGAGCGGTCCCAGACTTCATACGTGTGCTGCCGGTGACAAACTCGGGGCCTACGATGGCCTCAATGGGAATGTCGACCTCTTTGCTCACGGGGGAGTCGGGATTGCAAGTGACGCAAGCGGTAAGGATGCCACGTTTTTTGGCCTCTCGGACTGCGCCAATGACATAAGGAGTGGTTCCTGAGGCGGCAATGCCCACTACCACATCTTTTGTGTCTATGTTATAGGGTTGCATGTCGTTCCATCCTCCTTCAAAACTGTCCTCGGCCGCTTCAACCGCACGGCGAATCGCTTTGTCTCCACCTGCAATCAAGCCAATGACCAAATCAAAAGGCGCTCCGTAGGTAGGCGGTATCTCTGAGGCGTCCAATATACCTAAACGTCCGCTGGTACCTGCTCCAAGATAAAAGAGACGTCCCCCTCTCTTTATGCGTTCCACGATGCCATCAACCAACTTTTCTATTTGGGGAATGCACTGTTCGACCGCTAAAGGAACTGCTTTATCTTCACGGTTCATGTTGGTTAATAACTCCCCGGTTGACATGAGGTCAAGGCCATCATAATTTGATGATTGTTCGGTAATTTTCATAATATGCTAAGATTGGTGGTATGCCAATAGCCCCTCTATAGGCGTTTTAAGGATTTTGCCTATGGTCATGCCCTGCTTTTCTGCCTCCTCGCTAATAATATCCTGATAAAAGTAGGCAATGGAGCCCACGATGTTTACCCTATATTGCTTGTAGTCGTATTGGGCAATATTACGCCCGAAAAATTCGGCAAAAGAGCTGTGAAGCAGATTGTTGATATGTGAATGATGGCTGTTCTCATGCAAAAAGGGAGAAAAAGTGGCCAGAAAACGTCCGGGCATAGGCTCCCTGTAGACCTTTTGAATAATCAGATTCATGTCTACTTCCGGAAATTGGGCTTTAAAGGCCCTGTCAATTTCAGCCGGTAGCTGTCGCTTGATAAAGTCAGACAATAACTTACGTCCTAAAACCGCTCCCCCGCCCTCGTCGCCTAAGATAAATCCTCCGGCAGGCACTTTATCGGGCGCGATTTGCGCACCGTCGTAAAAACAGGAGTTGGAGCCGGTGCCCAAGATACAGGCGATCCCGGGTTGATTCCCGCAGAGGGCCCGCGCTGCAGCCACCATGTCGGAGTCGGCTGAGCTGACGGCTTGAGGGAACACTTGCAGGAAGCACTCTTGCATATGTTTTTCCATTTGGGCGCCGGTAACGCCTGCTGCATAAAAGTGGATGCGTCCCACTTCGCCTTCAAAAGAGGCTCGCAGTTGTTCAAGGATAGCGCATATCTCTTTCTGGTTTAAAAATACCGGATTGATGCCCGATGTGCTTAGTCGTTTTACTGTTCCGTCCGGATATACCACCCGCCAGTCTACTTTGGTGGATCCGCTGTCTGCAATGATTGTGATCATATTGTAAATGTATTATAAGTTCAATTTCTCTCCCTCCGAATGGGCAATGATTACCGATGTACAGGCGTCGCCAAATGCGTTAATAGAGGTACGCGCCATGTCGCATAACTGTTGCACAGCCAGCACCAAACCGATTCCTTCCAACGGCAGGCCTACTGCGCCCAATACTACTGCCAGCATCACCAATCCCGCCATGGGAATGCTGGCCGCGCCAATCGCCGCCAATATGGCGGTCAACACCACCATAATCTGTTGAGCGATCGTTAGGTCAATCCCGTATGCCTGAGCAATAAAGAGAGCAGTAACACATTCGTAGAGCGCCGTTCCGTTCATGTTGATCGTGGTTCCCAGCGGGTGGACAAATGAGGCGACTTTATGGGAAACACCCACCTTTTCCTGAATGTCCCGCAAAGCTACAGGAAGTGTAGCCACCGATGAACAGGTAGAGAAGGCGGTCAACAGCGGCGTTGACATCTTTTTGATCAGTTTGAGTCCGTTATGACGGCTCAACAGATAGACAAGGCCGGGTAAAAGAATCACGCCATGAATCAGGCACCCGCCCCAAATGGTGCAGGTATAGACACCCAATCCACTCAATACTCTTAATAAAGCTTGGGAATCACCCGCGTATGGAGCTATTACACACGCAACAAGAGAAAATACGCCGTAGGGTGTAAACTTGATGATAAAGAGGGTCATCTTCATCATCACATCAAAAAATGAACTAAAGAAGTTCCCCATCACCTCGCGTGTTTTATCGCCGGTACGGGTAAGAAAGAACCCAAAGACGATGGCAAAAAAGACCACCGGCAAGAGGTTCCCTTTGGACATCTCTTCAAAGAGGTTAGCGGGAATAATGTTGACAAATTGGTCAATAAAGGAGACGTTGGTAACGGTCAGGTTGGTGACGCTCTGAGAGAGGTTTAGGTCGGTACCCACGCCCGGTTTGACAATGTTAACCAAAAAAAGACCCAGGGTAGCGGCAATGGCTGTGGTACACAGGAAAAAGAGTAACGTCTTTCCTGCAATCCTGCCCAGGTCAAGCGAGCGACCCATATTGCCCATTCCCATCACCAGGGAGCTAAATATAAGGGGAATCACAATCATTCCCAACGCACGTAAAAACATCCGCCCTATCCATTCAATATAGGGAACATGCCGGTAAAAGAACATTCCAAAGAGAGCTCCCAACACAATGGCCGATAAAATTTGCCAATGAAGTGCTATGCTGATTTTTTTCATCGCTCTATCCACCCCTTACTTTAAAACTCCTACGCCCCAAGCCCCCGATGACTGCGCCCAGGCGCGGTGCATCATCCCCGTGTTAAACACTAAGGCCACGTTGCCTTGTTTGTCGACGCAAACAATACCGCCTCCGGAGCCTTCCATCTTATCAATTTTATTCCAGATTACCTCATCTGCAGCTTCCTGCAAAGAGAGCCCTTTGTACTCCATGAGGGCCGATACTTGAAAAGCGACCACCTGACGAATCCACAACTCTCCATGGCCGGTTCCCGAGATCGCAACGGTGTTGTTGTTGGCATAAGTGCCTGACCCAATGATGGGAACATCCCCTACCCTGCCCCACATTTTTCCGCTCATTCCACCTGTGGAGGTGGCGGCAGCTAAATTGCCGTTGACGTCTAAGGCCACGCAGCCCACGGTGCCCCTTGGGTCGCTCTCTTCTTTTTGTTCGCGGATCCGGCGAATCTGCTCCAAACGGGCAGGAGTGCTAAAGTATTCGTTTTCTACAATTTCAGCACCATGTTGCTTGGCAAATGAAGAAGCTCCCGTACCAATCAGCAACACGTGTGGCGTCTTTTCCATCACCATACGGGCGGTTGAAATGGGATTTTTGATGTCGGTTACACCCGCTATGGCTCCCGCCATAAGGTTGCTGCCGTCCATAATGGCGGCGTCCAGCTCATGTCGACCTTCTGCGGTGGCTACAGCGCCGTGTCCGGCATTAAAAAGGGGACAGTCTTCTAAATAGCGTACCACGGCCTCTACGGCGTCTAATGCGGCTCCTCCATTTGTCAATATCACTTTTCCAATGTTTAGAGCCTCTGCAAGGTGCTGTTCATAAACGGCTACCCTTTCCGGAGTCAAACTGCTTGAGGCGCCACCGGCCCCGCCGTGAAGCGAAATCGCCCATTTCTGTTGCTCCCCGACTTGTTGTGCTTGCATAGGTATGCAAAACATTATCAGCAAAATAGTTGTTGATAAATAGAAGGATACTTTTTTCATATTGCTTGGTTTTAGTGGTTTCTCTTTTTGCTGCTTATTGCCCTCAAGGGCAAAAAAGCGGGTAAATATAACTATTTTACTAAAACAAGAGTTCCATCCTGGGTAATAATGTGCAATGCATCCACTCGGTCAGAGTTCAATAAAATTGAACCAAAGAAGATGCCGTATGCTTTGCCTCCTATCTCCATCTGTGGGCGGTTCCAAGCAGGTAAAATAGTGGGAATGGGGAGCTCCTGATAATAATAGGTACCTTTTACATGTCCTCTGTAATCATCTATCTTGTCCGTTTCTCCGGAAACAGTCAAAGTGTTGTTTTCACCAAAGTCATAAATGATATCATGCTGGTAGTAATCAAGCTGTTTATACGAATTATTTGCATCCGAATAGTAAGCGCGCATGAGGTTCCATTTTCCAAGGTCGGTATTTTTGGTTACGCGTATTTGTACAGTTTTGATTTGTCTTTCCCATATTGAAGGATATGGCAAAACATCCACAAAATGATACCTCATACCGTCTACATGCACGCCTCTGATTCCAAAAAAGAGATCATCTTGCAAACTAAAAATATACGCTCCGTTTTGGGTTGTGAGGTGAAATTGTACATATACATTACCTCCGTCGATACACCTTAGTCCTATGGGGCACCTCCCGTCAATGATGTTCTCGATGCCAAGTGATAGATCGAATTGAGGGAAATAGGCTGTTTCACCCTTTTTAATCTCTGTCATTTCCCCTATTTTGGAAACAACTGTTCCACTGCCGGGGGCGACTACCGTTACCTTACATGTTGCGCTTTGATTACTATCCTTAATTGTTGCAGTGATCACACATTCTCCTATGTTCCAAGATTTTACTATAACTGCAGGCTTCATGCTGACGGTGTCAATAGAAGCAACAGCATGATTACTCGAACTCCATATTACTTCCTGAATCGGGGCATCGTATGGCATTATTTCCCACCATAAAACCTGACTCTCCCCCTCCTCAAACGTGATAGAAGACAGAAACAATATGACTTCGGTTTCTACGGTTTTTGTACTGTTTTGGTCGTCACCATTATCGTTTTCGTCATCAATAGCGTTGACCCTTTGGCAGCTTGCTATCATCAACAAGGCTGCTGCAATTATATAAAAACCTAAGTATTTCATCACTGTTTTTTTTCCTGATTTGCCGAATAGAGCATGGCCCCGCTTGTATAGATCACAACCACAATCACCACAATCTTTAGAATATTGAGAGGTAGCGAAGTGATCAGGTATGCCGCAATCAGCACCCCTATGGCCCCGGTAATGGTTATGGCCACGGAGGGCTTTCTGGCGTATTTTCCTGTCTTTATAAACTTAATACCGGCTACAGGCATAAGGAATGCGCAGGAACCCATCATAATGGGGAAAACACACAACGGGGACATGCCCAAGAGAAAGAGCATGGCCATACAAGGCGCATAGAGCCCCACTCCTGCCGTCATAAATGCACCCAGGAAAAAGTTACCTATGATACCCACGATCAGGAAGCCACCGGTAAGCCCTGTAGTGCTGCCATGACCCTCGATCAGGCCGGCGATGCTTAACGTCATGAGTATCGCCGTGCAGGCGAGGGCTATGCCCATCACCAGCCGGATCATCCTTCTGCTAAATTTGGCAACAATACCGGCGCCCAACCAGGCTCCCACTGTGGCCGATGCGATTAACGTCACGAGTGTTACCACCTCCACTTTCACCACCGTAATAAAGATGAGCGCTTGCAAGGCGATGGGAATAGCGTTGGCCACATTTAGCGTTCCGGGAATGACCTTGTCGTCGACGGCTTTGGTGGCTTTAAAGATGGCCGTAATCTGTGCAAACGATCCAATCCCCAGTGTATCCAGAAAGTTGGCTACCAAGCCCACCAGGCCGGAAAACCAATGGGGCTTTTCTTTGGGTTCGTTTTTATGGGCAATCACATCTTTTGCAAAAATATATGCAAAAGGGATGACCATTAAAATAAGTACTCCTAATAATATCTTTACAACCATACGATAACTATCTTTTACCAAAAAAATAATGATGCAAAGATCCGTAGTGGTCTTTGTAACGTTCAAAAGAGTCTAGCAAAATATTGATTGCCGTTTGTTTATCCAAGAATTTTTCGACTACTACTGTTTTATTTTCCAACTTTTTGTAATCTTCGAAAAAATTCATTGTTTCTGAGATCAAGTGGGCGGGGAGTTCCGAAGTCTCGTTGTAGTGATTCATGCTTGGGTCACCTGCAGCTACGGCAATAATTTTGTCGTCGGCCTCACCGTTGTCTAACATTCGCATCACACCAATAATCCTGGCCGGGACAATACACAGAGGCACGAATTCTATCTGCGAAAGGATCAGGATATCTAACGGGTCTTTGTCTTCTCCGTAACTTTGAGGAATAAAACCGTAGTTAGCAGGGTAATAAACAGAGGAGTAGAGCACACGATCCAGTCTGAGCAAGCCACTGTCTTTGTCTAATTCGTACTTGGCGCGGGTACCTTTAGGTATCTCTATAATGCCGTTCACTACATCAGCTCTAAAATCCGGAATAACGTGATGCCAAGGATTAAAATTGTGCATTAAATTGACTTTAAATTAAAATTATTGCAAAAATAATGATATTTTTGCCATTCGTCTGTTTTAACAAGAAAATGTTTACTTTTGCCATGCATTTTTATGATTGAACTTATGAGCACCCTAATTCCATCTCGTTTCTTTATCCCTAACTCAAAATAATGTTGACAATGAATTACTCAACCAAACAGTTAAGTGCGCTCGTCATTATTCGTGTGCTTGTGGGTTGGCACTTTGCATACGAAGGCTTGGCAAAAATTTTTAACCCAAACTGGAGCGCAGCCATGTATCTTAGGGATTCTCAGGGGTTTTTCTCTCGGTTTTTTATCAACCTTGCAGATTCATCTGCCATGCCTGTAGTCGATCTAATCAACGAATGGGGGTTGCTCTTGATTGGGCTGGGGCTTATGTGCGGCGCTTTTTCCAGAATCGCTTCGGTTTGCGGAATACTTATTTTGGCCCTCTATTCCCTGTCGCATCCCTTTTTTATTGGAGTGCAATACGTGATGCCGGTTGACGGAAATTACCTTTGGATTGACAGAAATATTATCGAAATGGCAACTTTGTTGGTGATCTTCATATTTCCCACTTCACAAATAATCGGCCTTGACAGATTTATAATAAAATATGTACCTAAACTTGTATAAGATGATCGAGAAAGATTTAGAACAGAATAAGCCAAAAGAGACCCCATCAAAAAGCAGAAGAGAGGCCCTTAAGACGATGCTTACCCTGCCGGTGGTGGGGGCGCTTGGAGTGGGTGTTTTAAAAAAAGTATTGAAAGAGCATGACCTTAGAAAAAAACGCAACCTCTTTGCGTTTGAGAACAAACCAAAGCTCCCTCAAGATGTGGTCGGCAAAGAGATCCGCTTAGGGATCATCGGGTTTGGCATTAGGGGAAAACAGCTTTTACAGGGACTTGGTTTTGTTGAACCAAAGGTGATTGATGAGATGGCTCTAAAGAGCAAGATGGACAGTAAAGATACACGTTTACAGCTCTTTCGTGAGCAAGACGACCTAAATGTAATAATCAATGGTGTTTGCGACATTTTTGATCCTTACGGCGAGGCCGCTGTAGAAGCTGGAGCCAACATCCACCGTCAGGGTACAGATGGCAAAATGGGAAAAGAGCCTGTCCGCTACCGCACCTATCAGGAGTTGATTGCTGCCGACGATATTGACGCCGTAATCATTGCTTCTCCGGACCACTGGCATGGACAAATGACCATTGACGCCGCTTTAGCCGGCAAGCATGTCTACCTGGAGAAACCGTTCACATGGACAGTGCCCGAAACGTACCGCGTCAGGGACGTTGTCAAAAAAACAGGGATTGTTTTCCAGTTAGGCCATCAGGGGCGCCAAACCGATAGCTACATCAGGGCCAGGGAGATCATTGATCTGGGTTTGTTAGGTAAGGTCAGCCTGATCGAGGTGTGCACCAACCGCAACACCCCCAACGGTGCTTGGGTCTACCCCATCATCGAAGGCTCCTCCCCCGACACCATTGACTGGAAACAGTTCGAGGGGCCGATTGAGCAGATTAAAGAATATGAGGCATATATGAAAGCGAACAAGCTGGACCACTTCATGGGCCCGGATGCACGCAATCACTTCTCTTTAGAGCGTTTCTTCCGCTGGCGCTGCTGGTGGGACTACAGCACAGGTCTTAGCGGCGACCTTCTGACGCATGAATACGATGCAATTAACCAGATGCTGGAAGTTGGTATCCCCTCTTCTGTGGTATCCTCGGGAGGCATCTATGTTTTTCCAGACGGCCGGACGGTTCCTGATGTAGTACAAACCGTAATGGAATTTAGAGACAAAGAGATCACTATGCTCTACAGCGCTACCCAGGGCAACAGCCGCAGACGCGGTAAAGTAATCATGGGCAGGGACGCCAGCCTTGAGGTTTCGAGCACGCTTCTCATGACAGCCGACCCAGCCTCTGTGAGGTATGAACAGCAGATCAATGAGGGCGTGATCAAAACCGATGAGCCCTTCTACTCCTACATCCCCGGCTCCAACAAAGTGGATGCAGTCACCTCTGCCACAGAACTATATTTTGCACAAAGAGGGCTTCTCTACACTTACGTCGGAGGCAAGCGTTACGACACCACCCACCTCCACCTGCGGGAGTGGCTATACTGCATACGTAACAACCAAACGCCAAGCTGTCACATTGATGCTTCTTTTGAAGAGGCAATGACGGCACACATGGGAACGCGCGCATACCTCGAAGGACGTACAATGTACTGGGATAAGGAGAGAGAGGAGATCACAAGAGGTTAACACATTAATTATTACCCATAAATCATAAACCATGAAAAAACTACTACTATTCCTACCCATCTCCATTTTTCTGATTGCCTCGGGCTTCTCATACGAAAAAACAGTTACGCTCCAAGAGATCTATGCAGAAAGGGCTGCAGGCAATTTCCAAAAAGCAAAAAAGCTGATAGACTACTACATTGCCCAAAACAATTTAGATGAGCTTGAATTGTACAATTTACAGGCAGCAAAGGATACCATGGACAGAATTGTGGTCGATTTTAACAGAACGCGGGAAGATATGGTTACTTTTATCAAACAATACTATCCCGATGTCAACGACAAAATGCTGGCTCAATGGGAAGAAGAGAAGTCATTGGAGATGATGGTGATTGAAGGTGAAAAGAGGTACTATAGCCGGGCCGCACCCAATCTTTTTCGCATTGACAAAGAGGCCATCGCCCGCAAACTCGAAGTGGACGGACGCCCCACCCCCAACCGATACGACAGCATCATCTCGATCCGCCTTCCTCAACTGATAGAAAAACTTTCTCAAAGCGGAGAAACGCAAGGAGATCCGGTAGAGATGAAGATTAAGTATACCCTAACCCTAAGGCCCAACACCATTCCCGAAGGTGAAACGGTAAGGTGTTGGCTCCCCTATCCCATTGAAGACCATCGCAGGCAAACCAACATCCAACTGCTGTCGGTCAATAGTGACAACTATATCATCAGCCCTCAAGAGTATGTACACCGCACCCTCTACATGGAAAAGGTGACCAAAAAGGATGAACCGCTCGTCTTCTCTCTTGAGTTTACCTACTCATCCATTCCCGAATGGTTCAACCTGTCGGCCGGCAAGGTAAAACCCTACGATACCCAAAGCGAACTCTACAAAACCTATACGGCAGAGAGGGATCAACATATTATCTTTACAGATAAAATCAAGGAGGTCTCCGCTCAGGTGGTGGGAGACGAAACCAACCCCTTTATCAAGGCAAAGAAGATCTTTGAATGGATTGACAGCAACTACCCTTGGGCAGGAGCGCGTGAGTATTCGACCCTTCCCAACATTCCCATGTATGTGTTGGAGAACAACCACGGCGACTGCGGACAGGTCAGCCTGCTCTTTATTACCATGGCGCGCTACAACGGCATCCCTGCCAAGTGGCAAAGCGGCTTTATGACGCACCCCGGAGCGCTTAACCTCCACGACTGGGCAGAGGTCTATTTTGAGGGCATTGGCTGGGTACCGGTTGACCAGTCGTTTGGAAGAAGCCTCTTTGGAGATGACGAGCGGGTCATTAACTTTTATGTAAACGGCATTGACGGTTATAGATGGATTGTAAACGAGGACTACGGACAGCCGCTGTTTCCTGCAAAAACTTATTTAAGAAGTGAATCGGTAGACTTTCAGCGGGGCGAGCTGGAGTGGCGCGGCGGCAACATCTATTTTGACAAGTGGCGTTGGAGGTTTGAAGTAGAATATTTAAACTAAAAAAGCGTCTCCTCCCACCGGGCCAACGCCTCGGGCAGGTTTTTGCGTCCAAAACCAATCCTAAAGAAGGGCGCGTCCGGTCCAAACAGAGGGGCCGGAAGGAGCATGACGCCGCTCTTTTCTATCAATTCGTTGCAATAGTGTGATACCGGTTGCAGAGACAAAAATTTAGGGAAAGCAATCGAAGAGGCAACAGGCCGGTGCCAGGCAAAGAGGTTGGTGTGACGCCCAAAGAAGTCATCTAAAAGTTGCAGATTGCCGGAAATGATCTCCATATTGCGCTGCACAATTTGTTCCTTTGCCCGCAAACCCATAATCGCCAATACTTCCGATGGTGCGCTGCTGCATATAGTGGTATAATCCTTGTAAAAAGCGCACGATTGCAACAGGGCCTTATCCTTAGAAATGAGCCAGCCAATGCGCAATCCGGGAAGAGCAAAACTCTTGGAGAGGCCGGATAGGGCAATACCTCTTTCATATATCTCTGCCACAGATGGAAGGCGAAAGGTTGCGTCGTGTTCTAAATAGCGATACATTTCGTCAGAGAAGATGGGGATCGTTCTTTCACGCGCCACTTCCACGACCTTGTTTAAATCTGCTTCGTTTAAGACAACTCCTGTGGGATTGTGCGGGAAATTGATCACAATGAGCTTTGTTTCTTTGGTAATCAATGTATATAACTCCTCTATCAGGTACCTCCATCCCAGCGCCTGATCCCACTCCGGCATCCAAAAAGAGAGGGTGCAACCCAACGATACAGCCACTTCCGACAGTGATTGATACCCCGGCCCCGTAACCACAACGTGGTCGCCTTTATGCAAAAGGTTTTGCATGGCAATGTAGACGCCCTCTTCGGGAACTGTCACCAACACCTCTTCTGGAGTTACCTGTCCGTATAATTTGGCTATTTCCTTGCGCAATAAGGGATGCCCCAACGATTCTGTATAGCCGAGACCCAACTCCTGCCATAGCGTAAGACTCTCTTTATCTGCCATTGACAAAAGCTCTGAGAGCTTTAAAGCCTCGCAATCGGAACAGCACAACAGGTAAGGCGCCGTAAATTCATATTTGGCAAAGTGGCGCTCAAGGGCAAAAGGGGTTATTTTCATAACACTATGGTTGCTTGTAGTAGTGGCCCACCGGCATCAGGTATAGAGGCTCCTCTTCCTGGGGCAGTTGAAGAACTTGTGACACCCTGTCGTCTACAAAAGCGCCGATTGCGCAGGCGCCCAAACGTAACGCACCGGCCTGAAGATAGATGTTTTGAGCTGAGTGTCCCAAATCCATACACACATACCGTTCACGTCCGCGGTCGCCATATTTTCCTGTCATCCTGCTAAAGATTGCACTGTATGCCACCGTTACCGGCGCCTCCTCTACCATGGCTTGGCCCAACGCCGCCGCACGCAGTTCTGCCCTAACGTCTGTTTCAATCGTCCTTACGAGTTTGTGTTCCTGAGAAATATACCTGTAGACGCCCGGTTCGATCCCTTTTACTTTTCCCACTACCGCATAAATTTCAAATGGGTAGAGTGCGCCGGCAGAGGGAGCCGTCCTCAAGCCGCCCCTTAAAAATTCACGATCGGTTCTGGGGAAGGTCACCCCATAAGCAGCCCACAAAATTTGAGACAACTGCTCTGCAGAGATCTCCCTGTCCTGAAAACTTCTTTGTGATCGACGCTCTGCCATCGTTTTTTCTACGCTTACATTGCCATCGGTTTGGGGTGAGGGTAATAGATAAGTCAGGGGTGAATCATCCGTTTTGGTCAATGGGGAGCCATTTTCGGATGTTCCGGTGTTGCATCCGGACAAAGCAATGGCCACCATCAGCCATAAGAATCCGGTTTTTTTGAATAATTTGTTCATCTGTATAAGGTTTAATATGTTAATATTTTGCATTTCATGATGCTATGCCCAAATCCCAATCCGTCAAAGATCTCTTCGACTTTCAATCCTGCGGCGCGCACACAACGCTCCATATCGTCTGAATGGTACATTTTGCTGTTTCCGTTTGCCATGGCGGTAAAATAGAGGCTGATTTGCGTCAAACAGTAGGAGGCAGTTTCATACTTTTGCCTGTCCCAAAAGGTCTCCATGATATAAAGGCGTGACGAGGGCGTCATCGATCGGGCGGCACGCGAAAGGATACTTGTCACCTCTTCTTCTGAAAAACAGTCTAAAAACTGCGACATCCATATCGCATCAAACGGTTTGGGGAAAGGGACTTCTCTATCCAACAGATTGACTCCGTGTCCGTGGATCCGCCGGGCGTCCGGATGGTCTTTAATCTGTTCACGCATCAATGCCAACTGTTGGGGAAGATCCATTATGGTCACCGATACCTCCGAGTCGTAAGCCACGCAGCGTTGCGACCATCGGCCAGTGTTTCCGCCCACATCCAACAGCGTTTTGGGCCTGTCGGCAAAGACTATGGGCAAAGCATCATCAAAGGAGTGGTCGGAGTAGAAGTGGTCAAAGCCAAACCACGATTTTTGCACCTGCCCGGGCAATTGTGACAAACCTTCGTAAATAGTAGGCCAATCGCCAAAAACCTTTAGCCCCTCCGGTTTGCCATGAAGCAGCGCTTTTTCCAGGTCAAAAAGGCCCAAATAGTTTACGTCGTGGTTAAACTCCATATTGACCCTTGCCATGGGATCGTTGATCAAAAACCATCCCGCCTTGGCAATAAAGAATTTATCGTCTTTATGCATGATGGTCCCGATGGTGAGCGACGATTCGAGCAACACCTGTGCAGCATATATGGACAAGCCGGTGTGGGTGGCAACCTCTTGCAGGCTGAGTCCCTCGTTGTTTTTGGCAAGCAGCTCAAAGACACCAAACTTAACCATGAGTCGCGATACCTGAAATACCACAGGCCCAAAGGCGATTTCCTGGGCAAGGCGCTGCGCCTCTAATGCGGTAAAACGCTCTTTTGCGTAAATCTCTTTTTGGGGGGAAGGAAGGTTCATTATGATTTATGATTGATGTGTCAAAGGTAATACATAAACTTTAAACTGCCCAATCCATATACCCGTTTCCAGTGTGGTTGCGGAAAAGGATGTCGTTTAACCGGATAGCGTTGCATGGTTTGTGGATCAATCCAATAGTATTGAACAGGGGTCTCCCCTGCCGCTTCAAAGCCAAGTTTTGTATAAGCCGCTCCTTCCGACCAATCTTTGTTGGCGTAGCTCATCACATCATCAGGATGGTGCTCCGCTACAAAGGCAGACAAAAGCTTGCCCATGCCGCCAACGACAGTAAGTTTGGGCAGCGACGCATAACGCACCCACTCAGCAGAGCGGCAAAGCCGATCCCCCCGCCGTATCATCCGCATGCCACTAAAGGCAGCAGCGGCAATTAATTGCCCATTATTAAACAACCCATAACGGTATTTAGCCCGTGCAGCGCCCAACAAATGCGTCTCCTCAAAAAAAAAATCGGACTCCTTTTTTGTAATCACCTGCAGAGAACACTTCCTTGCAAAAACCGACTCTCTTCCCTCGATCTCACCTGCCAGCCACTTTTGCACCAATGGGCGCTTTCGTGTCCACATATCCTCCCATAAATAGATCGTACGAATCTCACTCTCTTCCCCAATCGGAACAGACTCATCATCTAGGCTTACCGGCACAATCCTAAGCCCTCTTTCTGTAAAAAGAAAAGCATTGGATTCGAGAATCAGGGGAGATTGTAGGGTATGAAGAAAAGATGCAAAGCTTTGGGAGAAGGTCATGGTCAAAGCGTCAGCAAAAAAGCATACTGCAACGCAGTCGATTTAAGTCTTTCAAACCTTCCTGATGCGCCGCCGTGTCCCACTTTCATGTTGCAATCCAAGAACAGTTTATTATCGTCTGTTTTGAACGCCCGCAACTTAGCCACCCACTTGGCAGGCTCCCAATATTGTACCTGAGAGTCCCAATAGCCGGTGGTCACAAACAGATTGGGATAGTTTTGCGCCTTCACCTGGTCGTAGGGAGAGTATGAGAGCATGTAGTGGTAGTACTCTTCCTGTGAAGGATCTCCCCACTCGTCCCACTAAAAAGTGGTAAGGGGAATAGAGGCGTCTAACATGGTGGTAACCACGTCTACAAAAGGAACACCTGCAAGCACACCTTTATATAATTCCGGTTCCATGTTGATGATGGCGCCC
>Ga0123356_10001602_pt1 | contig 24846 bp, 23 predicted proteins | sample TergutEmb28metaG_2_FD_92546 | JGI IMG/M metagenome (GOLD analysis project Ga0123356, IMG submission 92546) | Embiratermes neotenicus P3 segment gut microbial communities from Petit-Saut dam, French Guiana - Emb289 P3 | ecosystem: Host-associated > Arthropoda: Insects > Digestive system > Gut ...
AAACATTCTTAATGATAAATTTAAATTAGATAATGAAAATGATGCAATAGGAATAATAATTTGTAAAGAGAAAAATAGGACAGTAGTTGAATATTCTTTAAAATCAGGTAATATACCAATTGGTGTTGCAAGCTATAAAACAACAAAAGAACTTCCAAAAGACTATGAAAATTTATTGCCTGATAAAGAAGAGATTATTGAGAAAGTTAATAGTTTCTTTTTAGATTCTAAATAATGTTAAGTGAGGTTTTGTTTTTTTCTAAATAATCCCACTCAAATTAGCTATTTCTACTGAAAATATAACAATCAATGTTAAAACTATTATAGCATAATCAATATACATTATTGGGGTTTCTTTTTGTAAGCTTGTAGCTTCACCAATATATCCTCTAGAAAGCATACTATAATAAACCCTTTCTCCTTTTTCAAAAGATTTTAAAAACAACATCATTATTGTATATCCAATTTGCTTTATTCTCCAAATATAGCTGGTTCTTTTATTCCAAATATTAAAAGATCTTGATTTTTGGGCTTTTAGAATATTTTCTAATTCATCAAAAAAAACAAAAACATATCGAACTGTCATACTAAGTATCATTGACATTTCTTTTGGAAAACCAAGTTTTCGCATTGAATTTACAATTGTTTCGATGGGGGTCACTGATGATAATAGAGTGATAGCTGAAAGGCAAACTATTAATCTGAAAAGCAACAACATTCCAAAGATTATTCCTTCATAACTCATAGTTAACCCAAGAGGTAGAGTATAAATAACCATTCCTGGTTTTATAAATGGTTGGAAAATAGCTATAAATCCTCCAAATGGAAGAATTATTAGAACTCTTTTTATAAAATATCTTATTGATACTTTTGAAAATAAAAGAAGTATTATTAAATATATTTCTAACAATAGAAGAACAAGAAAATCAGTTGTATATACAGCATATACAATAATTAAGATGGTTAAGATAAGTTTTATTCTGCCATCTAATCTATGTATTGCACTATCTTTCCAAGATTCTTGTTCTATTTTATCTATTGTTATATTCATAATTTCACATTAATTACAAATAATATTTTATTTGTTTTTCCACTCTATTTGTTTTCACGTTTTCTCTTTAGTATATATCCTAGCCCTAATGCCAGTATAAATACTACAATAGTTCCAAGTGAGAATGATATTAAATTCCCTATTGAACCTCCTCCAATAAGTCCAATTTCATAATCTGGCATAGGTGATTCAATTAAATGTGACTCTTCAACCTCATGAAGTAATTCTTCGGGAAGTATATCTTCCATGGCTTTTTCTAATCCATCTGGATCCGAAGATGCTATAAAAGCACTTAAAACAGCTATTAAAATTGCAATTATTAGTCCGCCAATAAGCAATTGTTTTGTTTTTTTATCCATTGTTAGTCACTCCTCCAGCTATTAAATCAGGTCTCATTTTTTTAAGTGAAGCATAAACAATTGTACCAATTAAACCTTCAGCAACTACTCCAATTATAACATGGTATGTGCCCATTAAGAGTAATCCTTCTATTAAAGGGAATCTTCCAGCAAACCATAATTGTACTGCAATTACTAACGCGGGAATTAGCAATGATAAAAAACTTGCTACAAACACCGAAGGAATATCTTTAATATATGATTTTAGAGCTTTAAAACTATAGAATCCAATGAAACTTCCTAATATTCCCATATTGAATATATTGATTCCAAGTGCAGTTATTCCACCATCTCCAGCGAGGAATCCTTGAATTATTAAAACGACAGTCAAGACTAAAAATCCTGCGAAAGGACTTCCAAGTAGAATGGCAACTAATGCTGCTCCTACCATATGTCCACTAGCACCTAAAGGTGTGGGAATGTTCAAAACTTGAATTGCAAATATTCCTGCAGCTAAAACTGCAAGTAATGGAATTTGTTTTTCTTTTAAATTATTTTTAGCCCATTTCACAGCAAAGTATCCAACAATAATCACGATGATATAATATATCGCACATTGCCATAATGGTATAAGTCCGTCTGGGATATGCATATTTTTTCTTCCTTTTTAATTTAATTTTATCATTTGTGTCTATTTATTTAAAAATTTAGTATTACTTTTTTTCATTTTATTTATATATTAAGTATTAACAAGTAACAATTATGTGGGGTTGATTTGATGTTAATTTTGATGTATAATTTTTTTAAGTCTAATTATATTATTCAATGTATTTAATTTGAAAATACTACATATAAAGATTTTCTTTGTAATACTAAACCCTATTTTTTCTTATAAAATGTAATACTTTTTGTTGATTTAAAGTTATTATTTTTTATAGAATTATTACTATTTTTTATTTTTTATTATTTTCTTTTGAAACTTATTTTCCATGAATATTTGAACTTATTTATTTTTTAAAGATTTGTAATACAATATTTTTTGATTTAAATAATATTTTTTATTTTATAATAAATAATAAAGAAAAATTTATAATATTATTTTTATTATAAGTATTACTTTATATAATTTAAACTCTTTTTAGACTTTTATATATGAATTAATTTATTCATTATAGTTTTTTTGTATTTATAACATCTATAATCTTTTTATTTTTATATTTTAAATATTTTTAGCACAAAACTTTTTAGAAAGCTTTATATAAGTATTACTAGTTTGATATAATATATTAAGTAGTTGATGACTAGAGATTGTTTGTATTATAATATCTAAGTTTATAAAAATTAGAAGCTATCATACAATAGAAAACAATCTTTGATTAAAAATCCATAATCTAAAACCTCTTATACTAAATTTTATTAATAGTGGCATAATAGCTACTTAATATCACTAAATGCATGTTTTAAAATTGGATAAAGGAGAATAACATATCATGGAAAATAAGATAAAGACTAAAAAATTGATTCTAGTACTTATGCTGTGTAGTTTTATGGCAGTAATAGTTATGGGGTCTGTATCTGCAGTTAATATCACAGTAAATAATACTACTGGTACTGCAGACACTATTCAGGGATATATATCTGGATCTGGTTCAGAGGACTTGTCATCAGGTGACACTTTGACATTCACTACAGGTAATTATACTTTTAATAAAGGGGTAGTGATAAATAAATCTATTACTATAAATGGAAATGGGGCTATAATTAGGGCAGGTCCAAATGTAGATAGAAGTGATGATGGTAATAGTATATCTAATTATGGAATTCATATTACAGCACCTAATGTTATTATAAATAATTTAACAATTGTAGGTTTCTATTATGGGATAAGTGTTAATGCTACATCTAATACTAATATCTTTAATTGTGATATTAATAATAACCGTAGAGGTATTGAGCTTACAAATGTTGATGGTGTGTATATAAATAATACTAAAATGAATCTTAACCAAAGAGAAGGAATAAACTTCGGTGGAAACAATGTTATAATAAACAATTCTGTAATGAATAATAATGGTTATGAGGGGGTCCATGGGCATGCCTCAAATAGTGGTATATATAATAGTATTATAAATGTTAATGGCTTTGGCCCTTTAGGTACTAGTACTATGCCAGGTCTTGATTTACATGGTCATGGCGACAGTGTAGCTAATTTTACTCTTGATAATATTGCTGCAAACGGTAATGCTGGTGCTGGATTAGCACTTAATATACAAAAAGCTACTGTAACAAATAGTATTTTTGCATATAATAATGGAAATGGAATAAGTATAAAATCTTCAAACTATAATGCTACTGACAATTTAATTGATGGTAATTTAATATTTAACAATAAGAGAAATGGTATAGAAATTAATTCTGGAGGAGCTAATCAAAGTGGAGGTTATAGTGCTTCAGGTAATACTATATCTAACAATTATATTTTTAATAACAAACTTATTGCTGTTCAAATTAATAAAATTGCTCCTAATCGTAATGGAACTGGGTCTATTGTAGAAAATAATACTTTTGAGGATAATATTTTTTCTGCTAATGGTTTAGATGATATTTTAGATAATGGTGGAGTCAATACTGTAGATACTAATAATATTAAAAGCTTCATATACCAAAATTTTGCAGTGGATAATACTTGGACTTGGGAAGAAATTCAATACATTATATTTGGAAAGCCTGTCTTTGATTCAGGAGAGTATTATGTATTGGGAATAGGAAATACAATTACATTCGCTGCAGAACTTTATGAATATGCAAATGGATTTTTAATTGATAGGTCCATTAATATAATTGCATCTGGTGCTGAATTTAAGGGACAAAACATAAATCAAGCTGCAACTCTTGCAAGGCAAGTTGGTGGACATGGTCTTCTTCATGGACTTCATATTGTAGCAAATAATGTTAATTTAACTGGAGGTTCTTTTTCAGGCTTTTTCTATGGTATAAGTGTCAATGCATCAAGTAATATTAAGATAACTGATGTTTTTACAAACTTTAACCGTAGAGGTATTGAACTTACAAATGTTAATGGTGTTATTATAGATAATGCTGAAATGAATAATAATACAAGGGAAGGAATAAACTTTGGTGGAAATAATATCCATATAACTGGTTCTAAAATTAATGGTAATTTGATGGAAGGTGTTCATGGTCATGCTTCAAATAGTGGCATATATAATAGTATTATAAATGATAATGGTTATGGTGCTGGCCGTAATATGACTTATCCTGGTATTGATTTACATGGTCATGGTGAAGGAGTAGCTAATTTTACTCTTGAAGGAAATACTATAAATGGCAATGCAGGCAATGGCTTAGATCTTAACATACAAAAAGCAACTGTAAGAAACAATACTTTTTCAAATAATAGTAGAAATGGAATAAGTGTAAAAGCTGCAAACTATGATGCAAATGACAATCTTATTGATGGTAATATTATTACTAACAATGATGGAAATGGTATAGAATTCAATTCTGCAGGAACTAGTCAAAATGGAGAGTATTCTGCTTCAGGCAATGTCATATCTAACAACTTGATAGATGGTAACCTTAAAAATGGTATTGTGCTTAATAAAGTTGCTCCAGGTCGTACAGGAACTGGATCTATTGTAGAAAAGAACCTTTTGATTCTCAATACTATAACTAACAATGGTGAAGTTGCTATAGTCAATACTGGAGATCATAATATGGGTCTTTATAATATTATGTCTGGTAATGCTAATGGGGAGGGTGATAATTTAAATACTGATACAGTAGTGTATGTTGATAAACCTGTTGAGAGAATTGTACATGTTGACAGACATGTTACTAATACTGTTACTAATACAGTAACAAAAACTCTCACTAAAGATGTTGTTGTTGTATCTACTGTAAAAACATCTAAATCTAGAGTTAAAAAAGGCAAAACTATAAAAGTAACTGTTAGATTAAAAAACTTTGGTAAAGATAAATCAAATACCATAAAAGTTTACAATAAATATACTAAAAAGACTTTATCTGCAATACTTAGCAGTGGAAAATCCAAGACTCTTAAATTTACTGTTAAAATTAATAAAAAAGGAATTAACACCATACCTATCTATATTAATGGTAAATTATTTGCTACTGTTAAAGTAAGAGGTTTGTAAAATATTTAAATAAGAATATAAAATTCTCATATTCTTATTTTATTTCTATTTTTTTTTATTTTAGTATAAATTATAATCTAATGTATAAAATAATTAAAAAAATTACTAAAATTATTAAAGAATATCATGAAATTTACTTATTTAAAGTTTATTTTAATAAGATAATGGAATTAAAGGAGAGATGATATTATACGTAGTAAAAAATCAAAAATTATTTTTATAGGCATATTATTGGTACTAATTTCTTCCATGGGAATGGGTATGATTACTGCACATGATAGTGGTACTCCACATAGTCATGGTGATGAAGTAACAACTGAAGACACAAAAAAGAGTGGCAATAGTGGATCATCTTCAAGCAACAAAGATAATAGTAAAAGTTCTAGTAGTTCTAGCAGTAGTAGCAGTAGTAATGATAAAAAATCCACTAGTAGTAGCAGCAGTAATTCCAAAAATACGGTTAATATAGCTACAAATGGAACAAATGAGACTAATAAAACTGAAAATGAGACTATTGGTGCTATTGATAATGATTCAACTGAAGATATTTCAGAAGATTCTGGTTTGTCTATGAATGCTATATTAATAATAGTAATAATTGTTATTGTGATTATTGGAGTTATTGTTATTATATTAAAGACAGGAATTTTTAAATAACTTGCAAAATTTGCATAATGAATATTAAATAAATAATATTTAAATACTTATTAGATTAGGAGAGATATTATGCATTTACCTGATGGAATGCTTCCTTTAGATCAAGCAGTAGTTTATTGGATAATTGTTATAATCTGTTTGGGAATTTTTTTCTTTAGATTATATGGGCTAAATGAAGATCAGAAAGGTAGGAGATTAGTTTTAACTGCTCTATTAACTGCAGCAACAATAGTTGTTTCAGCTATAACTGTTCCTTCTCCATTTGGAATACCTATGCACTTTTTTTTAATTCCTCTGGTAGTAGTAATTTTAGGACCATTTAGTGGAGTTACAGTGACATTTTTAGCTTTATTAATTCAAAGCTTAATGGCAGGCCTTGGTGGACTTACAGTTATAGGTCCAAATACATTTGCAATAGGAGTAGCTCTAGGTTTATCGGCATATATTGTTTATAAAGTTCTTTCAAGGTTTAATGAAAGTGCAGGGGTCTTTACAGGAACTTTACTTGGAATTTTCATAGCAGCATTTTCCCAAATTTTTATATTAGTAATTGGGGGTCTAGCTACGTTTGAAACACTATTGCCCCTATTTACAGTATACTATTTATTCATTGGAGTTATAGAAGGTTTTATTACAACTTTCATAGTTTCACTTATTGAAAAGTTAAAGCCAGAAATTTTAACATTAGAGCATGTTTAGTTTGATATTAGATTAAAGCAAAAAAGTTTAAAATGAGGTTTAAAAATGAAATTTAAATTTATCATGTCTCTTTTAATATTTTTAATATTTTTAACAGGAATGTCCGTAGTTAATGCTCATGGCGTTGATGTGACCGATGATGTTATGGTTATTGTAAATGAGACAAATGCTATAGAAACTAAAAAGTTTATTGATAGTACGAACTTCGATATAAAGGTTTATAAATTTACAGTCAACGGTGATGTTGAACATACACTTGAACATGCTTTAGAAAATCACAATAAAAGAATATTGGCTGTGGCATTTCAAGACACAGTTGATGAATTTGTAAAAAAACATCCAGAAGTATCCAACAGAGTTATTGCTGTTGGTGATAATGAATCAGAAATTAATGAAGGTCTTATAAAACTAAATAAAACTGCCAATGATTCCAATGAAAATAGTATGGGTATTGATTATACAACTATTGTTTTAGTCATTGTTATTATAGGGTTAATTTCGGGTATTGGGCTCTTTTTACTAAAAAGAGAATAAAATAACATATTTAAATTTAAAAATGCTAAAAAATATTAAATTAAAGTCAAAAAGGAGATAGTTTAATGTTAAAAAAATTTAAAGTACTTATATTGTTATCATTCCTTTTATTAATAGCTGTTTTTTCTTGTTCTATGGTTTCAGCTCATGATACTAATATTGGTTTTGACTCTCCCGGAAATAATACTAATGTTAGTGGAAATGCTAATATTAAAATAGGCTATGAGGGGCATGATTTTAGTCATAACATTGATATAACAATTACTGGTACAAACTATAATAAAAATATTAAGTTTTATACTTCAGATTTTCACCCACTTCCTGGTGATGCGGGATATTGGCAAACTACGTGGGATACTAGTGATGCTCCAAATGGGAGATATTCTATAAGTGCAAGATATGTTGGTGATGAGGTAACTCTAACTCGAACAATTAATGTAAATGTTAATAATTTAAGACAAGAGACTACAAAAATCGATTTAGCTGATGTAAAGAGTATCAATAATCATGATGTCATTATATCTGCAACTCTTCGAGATTCTAACAATAAAGTACTTTCTGGTAAAACTGTACAATTCATCATTGGTGGTGTAACTCGTACTGCAGTAACTGATAATGGAGGAATAGCTAGGATTACTCATAGAGGAACTACTGGAACTTACAGTATTACTGCTAGGTTTTTAGGAGATTATGTTTATGATAACTCCACATCAACATCAACATTAACCATAGTTTCAAGTGGATCTATTGTTAAAGTCGCTTCGATTTCTGCTGATAAAGGAAAAGTTGCTCAATTAAGAGTTACATTAACTAATAGTTCAACTAATCGACCATTGTCTGGGCAAACCGTTAGATTCACAGTAAATGGCCTGGTTGTAGGATCAAACATTACAAATAGTAATGGTGTAGCTATATATAACTACAAGGTGCCTTTAAATGGGGGAAAATATGCTATATCGGCAAGTTCTAGTGATGGTTTCACTGACTCTGGAACTCTTACAGTTCGCCAATCAGGTATGTATCTTAGAATAACAACTGACAATCCGTCTCCATCAGTTGGAAATACCATTACACTTTTTTACAGAATAATAAACGATGGACCTAATACTGGAACAAATACAGTATTTACATATAAAATACCAAAAGGCTTTGAGTTTGTTAAAGCTTCTAAAGATGCAGGAACATATACTTATAATTCTAAAACCAAAACTATTACTTGGAAACTACCTTCTGCAAAAGTAGGTACTTCTTTATTAAAAGTAACTGTAAAAGTAACTAACTCTGGTCGTTTTTTATTAAGGCCCAAGATCACAACTGATACATATGATATGAGTCTTCAAAATTCTTTATCAAATATATATCTACGTACTAATGCAGATTTAACTATTACTAATGTTAAAAGAAGTGGTAATACTTATAGGATTACAGTAAAAAATAGAGGGGGATGGGATGCAGGAGCTTCTACTTTGAAAATTTCTCACAAAGTAGGTAAAAAAACTATACAAAAAACCTACACAGTCAAATCACTTGCTTCTGGTCAATCAATGACAGTTAGTGCAAAATACTTTAGTTATTCTAAACATAAAAAATATGAAAAAACAGCACATATAAATCATAACAAAAAAGTAAAAGAAGCTAACTATAATAACAATAAAAGACGAATTAAGTAATTATATTAATGGGTTAATTTTTCTACTCATTAATTATTATTTTTCATTATCTTTATTTTATTATCCTTATTTTCATTTTGATATTTTTGTTTTTTGGAAAATACTTAAATTTAAATTTAAACTCACAATTTTTTTATTTTTATCTATTTTCTCTTAGTTCTATAATATTAGTTAAAAGATTATAATTAATACAAAAATATATATGCTTTGAATAAAATATCATTATAAATCATTATTAATTATAATATTTTATATAAAAAATATAATATTTTATAAAATATAATAATTATTAAAATTTGCTTTTATAGTTTGGATGCTAATTTTATTGTTTAAACATCTTTAAAAGAGTTAAGATATTCATAATATTTCTTAAATATTTTTTAAAGAATATTTTAAAGTTTTATAATATGATTACAAAATTAAATAGAGTTAAATAAAAATAAATAGAATTAAATAAAGTTAAATAGAATTAATAAAAATTAATAATACTAATAAAGTGAATAATAAGGTAGGTGATACTTTGGTCCCTAATTCAAGCAAACCTAAAGATTTTAAAGATGATTTTTGGAAAGATAAGGATATTAAATTTTTTTTTGGTGAAATAATAGGAGATAACTTTCCTGACGAGGATGAACAAACTTCTATGGGTCCAACTCCAAAACCTTATGTAACTGATTTAAGATCTTGGGATATGAAACTATTAGAGAGATATCCTCCTTTTTATGCTCCATTTTGTGATATGTGTTGTTTATGTACATTTGGAAAATGTGATCTTACAGGGAAAAAAGGGGCTTGTGGGATAGATATTAAAACTCAACAAGGAAGATTTGCCCTTTTAACTTGTTGTATCGGTGCTGCAGCCCATTCTGCTCATGGTAGACATTTATTAGAATATTTAATTCATAAAGTTGGTCCAGATCATCCAATTGATTTTGGAAACAACATTGATATTGAAGCACCAATCATAAGAACTTTAATTGGAAAAGCTCCTAAAACTTTAGGAGATCTTAGGGAAGCTATGGAATATATGGAAATGGAAAGTCTTCAGCTTCTTTCAGCTTGTCACACAGGACAAGAAGGAAACTATCTTGATTTTGAATCTAAGTCACTTCATGCAGGTACAATGGATCATATTGGAATGGAAATAGCTGATATTTCTCAAATAAGTGCATTAAATTTACCAAAAGGTGATGCGGATACTCCTCTTGTAGAACTTGGTGTTGGAGCTATCAATCGTGATAAACCAGTTATACTTTGTATTGGTCATAATGTCGCTCCAGGTGCAGGTGTCATTGATTTTTTAGAAGACAATGATCTTGAAGAGGATGTTGAAGTTTGTGGTATTTGTTGTACTTCTCTTGATATAACTAGATACAGTAATAGAGCCAAAGTTGTAGGGCCTATTTCTAAACAACTTGAGTTTTTGAGAAGTGGGGTAGCTGATGTAGTTATTGTAGATGAACAATGTATTAGGTCTGATGTTCTTGAAGAAGCTCGAAAAAAAGGCTCTGCTTTAATAGCTACTACTGATAAAATGTGTTTAGGATTACCTGATAGAACTAATGATCCTGTTCATGAAATTATAGTGGATATATTAGGTAATCAAATTGATGGGGCATTAATTTTTGACCCTGAGAAAGTTGGTGAAGTGGCAACTATACTTTCATTAAACTTATCAAAAACAAGGAAATCAATCAAAACTCTTCCAAATATGGATGAAATTCAAAAAGAAGCTAGCAAATGTAGTGAATGTGAATGGTGTGTAAGAGTCTGTCCAAATAATCTCCCAATCATGGAGGCAGTATCTTCTGCAGGTAAAGGTGACTTTGAAAAAGCCGAATCTCTATATGCTCATGATATTTGTTATTTTTGTGGTAAATGCGAGCAAGAATGCCAAGAAAACATTGAAATAATGACTTTAATGGCTAAAATTGGAGAAAATAATCTTAAAAATCAAAAATACAATATTCGTGTAGGAAGAGGACCAATTCAAGATGTTGAAGTAAGGCGTGTTGGTGCTCCAATTGTTCTTGGTGATATTCCTGGTGTTGTAGCTTTTGTGGGCTGTACTAATTATCCTAATGGTGGGGAAGATGTAGCTAAAATGGCTGAAGAATTCTTAGAGCGAAACTTCATAGTAGTTACTAGTGGCTGTGGTGCTATGACTATTGGTGAATATAAAGACAAAGAAGGAAAAACATTATATGAAAAGTATGGGGGGGAATTTGATGCCAGAGGACTTGTTAATGTAGGGTCGTGTGTAGCTAACTCACATATTCCTGGAGTAGCTATTAAGATTGCTAATATATTTGCTAGAAAACCACTTGAAGGAAACTTTGAAGTTATAGCTGATTATATTCTTAATCGTGTAGGGGCATGTGGTGTTGCATGGGGACCTTACTCACAAAAAGCAGCAACTATTGCAACTGGTGCTAATAGATGGGGCATTCCGGTTATTCTTGGTCCACATGGTTCTAAATATAGAAGACTCTATTTAGGTCGTCCTGATAAAGAAGATGCTTGGAATTTAAATGATTTAAGAACTGGTAAAGTAATCAAAGGTGAACCTGCCCCAGAACATTTATTATATGCTGCTGAAAATAGGCAGGAAGCTACTGTAGCTATTGTTAAAAATTGTATTAGGCCTACAGATAACAATAAAGGAAGACAAATTAAACTAAATAATTATATTGATTTGCACAAAAAATATTTTGGTTCAATCCCTGAAGATGTTTATAAATATGTTAGAAATGAAAAAGATATTCCTATTACTTATAAAAATGATGTAAAAGAAATTTTAGAGAGAAATAACTGGCAGCCAAGAGAGTTAGTTATGGAACCATCAATTCTTGATTTTCCACAAAAAGAAGATTGAGGTAAATATAGGTAAATGTCTATTATAAAGGTGATTAAATGATTGACAGAGTTATTCCGTGGCAACCAACTGTAATAGCTGGACCAAAACAAGCATTACTTGTTACTCCTGAGACAGCTAAGTTAATGCTCCAAAAAACTAAACGTCCTTTACTTGTAGTTGGGCCTTATGCAAAAAATGAACCTCTTAAGAGTTATGTTAAAGATATAGCTGAAATTTGGGATTTGCCTATAGTTACTACAGCGGATACTTTTAAAACATTCTATGAAGATGGAATTGAAACTAATTCTTATGGAGTTGTTGAAATAATTAACCTTTTGAAGGATCCAGAATGGAAAGGGATAAAAGGTGAAGGACAACATGATTTGGTTGTCTTTGTAGGAGTTATTTATTATATTGGATCTCAAGGACTTTCTACATTAAAACACTTCGCACCACATCTTAAAACTTTGACAATATGTAAATTTTTCCATTCCAATGCTGATGCTTCTTTTCCTAACATGAAAGATGAAGAATGGTATGGGTATTTAGAAAAAATGAAAACTAAATGAAAATTAAATCATTTTTCTTAGAAATAATTCTTAAATTCTTAGAGATAATTCTTAACAAAATATAACTTATATCAAATATTAAGTCAAATATAGATAAATTATTAGTTAGATATTATGCGAAAGATTAATCAGGTATTAAGTCAAATATTAAATCAAGTTATTTAAATTAAAAATATATTATAAATCAAATTATTATAAATCAAATTATTATTATTAATTATTTAATTGATTAGGGGAGGAATTAAATGTTTAGTGACATTCCTGTTGATGTAGGTCCTATGCATGAGGGTGAAAGAATACGTGCAGCTAATATGTATGTAGAATTAGCTGGTCCTAAATCTATTGGTGCAGAGTTTGTTCAAGTTGATGAATCTGTAGTTGATGGTAACTATGAAGTAATTGGTCCTGAACTATCTGAAATGAATAAAGGTGAAATTTATCCACTTGGCATTAAGATAGATATAAAAGGGGAAAAGCTTGAAAAAGAACTTGAAGGAGTTATTGAAAGAAGGACTCATGATTTGTGTAACCATATTCAAGGATTTATGCATTTGAATCAAAGGGATCAAATTTGGTGTAGGGTAAGTACTGAAGCTATGGATGCAGGTTTTAAGCTAGTTGATCTAGCTAAAGCTCTTGGAATTCTTTTTAAAGAGGAATTTCCAATCATTGAAGAAATTTCAATTACTATACTAACAAATGAAGAAGATGTTAAAAAATTTGTAGATGATGCAAAAAGTGTATATGATCTAAGAGATGAAAGGGCAAGAAATCTTTCTGATGAAGATGTTGATGTATTCTATGGGTGTACAATGTGTCAATCATTTGCACCAACTCATATGTGTGTTGTAAGTCCTGATAGAACTGCACTATGTGGAGCTATTAATTGGTTTGACTGTAGGGCTGCATCTAAAATGGACCCTGATGGATCAATATTTGAAATTGATAAAGGTGAAGTTTTAGATGATATTAAAGGGGAATATTCTATTGTTAATGAAGTAATAGCTCAAAAAACACAGGGTGAAACTGACAAAGTTTATCTTCACAGTGTATTTAAATATCCTCATACTTCCTGTGGTTGTTTTGAAGCAGTAGCTTTTTATATTCCTGAACTTGATGGGATAGGTATTGTTGACAGAGATTTCACTGGAGAAACTCCGTTAGGCATTCCATTTTCATCCATGGCAGGGCAATGCTCTGGAGGAAAGCAAGTTGAAGGTTTTACAGGCCTTAGTTTAGAATATATGAGGTCTCCAAAATTCTTACAAGCAGATGGGGCATATGAAAGAATTGTTTGGATGCCAGATCAAATAAAGACATCTCTTGAAGGTTTTATTCCAGAAGAAATCTTTGATAAAATACCCACGGATGTTGATGCAACTAATATTAGAGAGATAAAAGCGTATCTTAAAGATAATGATCATCCTATTCTTGAAAGGATAGCTAATCTTGGTGTTGATGAAGAAAAAGTTGCTGATGAGGATATTGGAGAATATAGTGGTGGTGTAGCTATGGATATGGGTCAAAAATTTGTTCCTGTAGCTAACACTCCTGAGATGTCTATGCCTATGTCTGGGGGTATTACTATTATACTTAAAAATGCAAAAATTTATGCTGAGAAAGTTATAATCAAAAAGAATAAGAAGTAACTTAAATTATAATAAAATTTTTATTAAATTATATTTTTATACTTTTTTATTATATTTATATATTATTATAATAAATTTTTTTAAATGAATAAATCATAATATAAAACTTTCAATAAATAAAATATATTTAAATAAAAAATATAAACATGATTTTTATTATGATGATGGTAATATATTATATAAATTATAATTAATTGGTTAATATATATTATTAACAATAATTTTTATAATTAAACTTTTGATAAAAGATAAGTTTTTCAATGAAATTGTTTCAATTTAGATAGATTTCAAATAATGTGTGATAAATTGATAATTACAGTAAGTGGAAAAGGCGGAACTGGGAAAACTCTTGTTTCATCTATTTTAGTAAAGTTATTGTCTAAAACAGGAAAAGATCTTTTGGTTATTGACGGCGACCCTGATTCAAATATTCCCGAATCTTTAGGAGTTGATGTTGATAAAAGTGTTGGGGATATTAGAGAAGATCTTAAAAAAGATGTTACTGAGGGAAATATTCCTCGGGACATGAATAAATGGGACATTTTAGACTATAAAATTATGGAATCAATTGTTGAGACACCTGATTTTGATTTACTTCTGATGGGAAGACCAGAAGGAAGTGGATGTTACTGTGCAGTCAACAATATGCTTAGAAAAATCATAGAAAATATTTCTTCTAATTATGATTATATAGTGATTGATACTGAAGCAGGACTTGAACATTTAAGCCGTAGAACAACTCAAAATGTCGATGTGATGTTGGTTGTTTCGGATTCATCAAAAAGAGGTTTACACACAGCTTCAAGAATTAAAAAATTATCTAAAGAATTAGAAATATCATTTGATCATATTTATTTAATACTAAATAGAGTAAAAAATGGAAATGAAGAAGAACTAATTGAAAAAGCTAAAAAAACAGATTTAGAAATCATTGGATTAATACATGATGATGAAATAATATCTGAATTTGATCTAGAAGGACGACCTTTGATTAACCTTCCTGATGATTGTGAACCTGTTGAGATTGTTAAAGAAATTATTGATAAGTTGGAATAATAATAGATTAGGATTATAATAGATTAGAATTATAACTGGTTAGAATTATAATAGATTAGGATTATAATAGATTAGGATTATAATAGATTAGAATTATAACTGGTTAGAATTATAATTAATGAACATATAGAAGATGTGGATTTATGGATCAAATCAATCAGCTATTAAAACTATTGGAAAATGTAGAATCTATTGAAATGGATAATTTTAGGATGGATTGCGAAGAACTGGAAATGAACTTAGCTCCTGCCATTGCAAAAGCAATTCAACAAAATATAGTTAGGCAACAAGCTATTGAAAAAACTATGTTAAAGGCAAGTCAGTTCAAACTACCAATAAAGGAATATCCTGGTAAAATAGCTCAAGTTCAACTTGGAGATGGAACAAGAAAACCAGTCTATCTTGGAGGTCAAACTGCACTTTATAGGTTTGAAGAACCACAACCAAACCCTCCAACAGTAACCTTTGATGTATTTGATATTCCTATGCCAGGACTTCCTCGTCCTATAAGAGAACATTTTGAAGGGGTTATGGAATCTCCTGGAGAATGGGCTAAAAAGGCAGTTAAAGATTATGGGGCTAATATGGTTACAATGCACTTGATTGGTACTGGTCCAAAGGTCATGAATAAATCTCCACGTGAAGGGGCTCAAGCTGTTGAAGAAGTACTTCAAGCTGTAGATGTTCCTCTTGTAATTGGGGGGTCTGGTGATCCTGTTAAAGATCCACTTGTTCTTGAAGCAGCGGCGGGTGTTGCTGAGGGAGAAAGATGTTTACTTGCGTCAGCTAACATTGATTTAGATTATCATAAAGTAGCTAAATCAGCTGTTGATTATGGTCATGCTGTACTTTCATGGGCTATCACTGATCTTAATATGCAAAAGTCTTTAAACAGATATTTAATGAAAGATGGATTAAAACAAGAAGATATTGTTATGGATCCAACTACCTGCGCTCTGGGTTATGGTATAGAATTTTCTATTGATGTTATTACAAGAACTAGATTAGGTGGCCTTAAAGGAGATATTGATTTACAAATGCCAATGTCTTCTGGTACAACAAATGCATGGGGTTCAAGAGAAGCTTGGATGAAAAAAGACGAATGGGGACCAACTGATTACAGAGGTCCCTTATGGGAAATTTTCACTGGTCTTACATTGATGTTGAATGGTGTAGACATATTCATGATGCTTCACCCAGAATCAGTAAGAATACTTAGAGAAATTGGTGAGACCTTTACTAAAGAATACTTAACAAGCCCTACTCAAAATATTGACAATTGGATTGCAGAGTTAGAGTAATGGTGGGAAAAATTGGGGAGATTTTATTATGGCTAAGGTTACTGCAATGGATGTTTACAGATTATTACCACAAACTAACTGTGAAGATTGTGGAGAAGCAAGTTGTATGGCTTTTGCAACTAAATTATCAGAAAAAGAAGTTGATCTTGCAAAATGTAGTGAGTTAACGGGTGTTGGTTTTAAAAAGCTCAATGACTTACTTGCTCCAGTTGTTAAGGAAATTATCATTGGAAAAGATGATAAAGCTTGTGTTATTGGTGGAGATGAAGTTCTTTATAGATATGAGGAATCATATTATAATCAAACTGTATTAGCTATTGATATTCCTGATGATTTAGATTTTAACGAATTTGATGAAAAGGTAAAGGCTATCGAAAATACTGAATTTGAAAGAACTGGTGAAATACTCAGGCTTGATGCTATTGCACTTAGAAACAAATCTGGAGATCCTAATAAATTTGCAGATTGTGCTAAGAAACTTAAAACTGTTAACTATCCAGTTTTTCTTGTGACTTTTGATCCAATAGCTATGGAAGAAGCACTTAAAGCTATTGGGGATGAAAGACCCCTTATGTATGCTGCAACCAAAGACAATATCTTTGCAATGGCAGAACTAGCTATTAAATATCAGTGTCCTCTTACAGTATTTTCACCTGGAAATATTGAAATATTGAAAGATTTGGTCTTTACACTTAGGTCAAATGGAGTGGAAGATATTGTCCTAGATCCTGGAACTTTAACTCATAAAGCTATTGGAAACACTTTAGATAACTTTGTAATGAGTAGACGCCTTGCAATTGAAAATAAAGATGAAAATTTTAGATATCCTTTACTTGGAGTTCCTGCACTTGTTAGATTAAATAATGAAGATGACGAAATTAAAAAAGGAACTATGGAAGCTACAATCGCTTCAACTTTAATGAATAAATATGCTGATGCTCTTATACTCAAAGGAACTGATATTTGGGAACTTATTCCTGTCCTTACACTTAGACAAAGCTTATACACTGATCCAAGAAAACCACAAGCTGTTGATGCAGGAATTTATGAGATTGGTGAAGTAGATGAAAATTCAGCTGTTTTACTTACAACTAACTTTTCATTAACTTATTATACTGTTGATGGGGACCTTAAATCTGGGAATACTAATTGTTATCTTTTAGTTCTTGACACAGTTGGAAAAGCAGTTGATGTAGCTATTGCTGGAGGTCAGTTTGATGGTAAATCTGTAGCTGACCTTATTAAAGATAGTGGAATTGAAGATAAAGTAAAAACAAGAAAAATGATTATTCCAGGTTTAGCTGCTTCTTTAAGTGGTGAAATTGAGGATGAAACTGGTTGGGACGTTTTAGTTGGTCCAAGAGATTCATCTTCAGTAGCCGAATTTATAGCTGAAAAATTTTAGATGTTTAATCAATCAAACTTATTTATGTGATTAAATGAAAACAATAATGGTCACAAACCCTCAAATGTGTAGTGAATGTGAAGCATGCATTAATGCATGTAAAAAAGTTTATGGAGTTCCTAGAGCTAGAAAAACAGATACATTTCCTATTTTTTGTATGCACTGTCATCCAGATAAAGCTTCCTGTCATAGAATATGCCCAGTTGGTGCTATTGAAACTATTGATGGTGAAGATGGAGAAATTTTTAAAGTTAATGAAGAGAAATGTATACTTTGTAAACTTTGTATGATGGATTGTCCTATAGGCATTGTAACTATTAACAAAAATAAAATGTCAGCTGAAAAATGTACTCTTTGCTTAGAATCAGATAATATTATTCCTGCTTGTGTTGAAGCATGTAAAGACAATGTTTTAAATGTTTTATCAATTGAAGACCTCCAAGAACTTGAAAATAGTGAAAATTTCACTGAAAAACTTAAAGAAACAATTAAAAATTTTAAATACAAGTCATAATAGCTATTTATTTTTATTTATATTATTATTTTGATATTTTTTATTTTTTTATTTATTATTTTTTACAATATTATTTCTATAAGTATAATAAGTATTATTGGCTATTAAATTTGATAGTAATAAATATTAGTGGGTAATAAAAGAGTCTTAATTCTAATTTTTTCTTTAAATATTATTATAATATGATTTAGAGATAATTTTTTATATTAAAAAGTTATTGTTAATGAATTATCATATAATTTTTTTAAAAAATCTAAAAAGAAAAAGAATATTAATAATGAAAAACTAAACATTGTTCAATGATATAATATTTTTTTAAATATTAATCTGTATGTTTTTTCAGATTAAATATTTATAAAATCATGATAATTATTAACTAAATATATTTAATATTTTCTGGAATGATAAAATGTCTGATGATAACAAAGAAAATGTAGTTATGATTGATGAAACAGATAAAAATATAATTGAAATGATAAATGAGGATGCTAGAATTCCTTACAGACAAATATCTAGAGAACTCAGCATTTCTGTTGGAACAGTACATAATCGTGTAGATAAATTGTTGAAAACAGGCGTAATTAAAAAATTTGCACCTATTATTGATCATAAAAAATTAGGGTATGGTTTAACTAGCATCATTGGAGTTAAAGTTAAAAATGGACAATTTCAAGACTGGGCGGAAAAAGAATCTTTCGATAAACATGTTTTATCTGTTTATGATATTACTGGAGAATATGATGCTTTTTTAATAGCTAAATTTAAAAATACTGATGAATTAAGTAAATTTGTTAAAGAACTATTAAAAGAACCTTATGTTGAAAGAACTTATACTCAAACAGTTCTCAATGTTGTTAAAGAAGAGCAATGTTCAATTAATATGCTTTAAAAACATCAATAAATGAGGGATTTTATGGAGGATATTCGTTTTAAACAGGCCCAAAATTTACTTGAAAAAGCAGCATCTCGGGCTGATGGAGACATAAAGTTAAAAGTTCCTCAATCTGGTTATATTGATGTTAAAAGATTTGAAAATATTTTTAAAGATATAATTTCTGGAGAAGAATTTATATACAGTAGTTTACCTACTCATAATCTTTCAAAAGATGAAGCTAAAGAGTTTATTAGCTATCTTATTTCGGCTAGAGATAATATTGATTCAATATTGGCTGATTTCAAAGTCATTGAAAAACAAGATGAAAAAATCGATATGGCTAAAGCTACAGACAATATCCTCTTTATAACTTCCAAAAATAATTTTAAAAAAACATTAAAGAAATTAGGTGTTGATGTTCAAAGAATTATTGTAGCCAGTGTTCCTTTAAATGTCGATGATATGAAAAAAATTAATCCAAAAATCCCTGAAACTGCATTAAGTGGAATCAAAACAAAAGTTGAACATATTCATAATGATATCAACAGAAAAATACAGTCAATTAATCCAGAAAAAATCATTGTTTTAGCTGAAGGTGATTTGAATGGGCAACTCATTGGAAAACGAGCAGAAGAATATTATGGTGCAATTATTTATTTAAATAATGATTTAAAAGATTTAACAGATCTTGATCTTATTGAAATTATTGAAAATAGCTAATTATTAAATTATTTTATTATTTTTTTTTTATTTCCTTTTATCCCTTTTATTTTTTTTATTTTAAAAAAATTTATTATCTATAAAATATAAACATATAACACATGATAACTGCAGACTTTGGTATTGTTCCAATTGGAACTAAAGTAACTGATTTAGGTGAATATGTTTCAGTGGCTGTTCAAGCTATTAAGGATTCTGGACTTAGATACGAACTTACTGGGATGGGAACTCAAATAGAAGCTAAAAATCTTAATGAACTTTATGGGGCTGTGGAATCTGCTCAAGAAGCTGTTTTTGAAGTTGGTGCTAATAGAGTGTTCACTGTTCTAAAAATAGATGATAGGAGAGATAAAAATAATCGTGGCCTAAAAGATAAGGTATCTACTGTAAATGAAATGATTAAATAATATTAATTTGATAAATATTTTGTTATGTTTTCTTACATTTTGTTTCAATTTTTTTTAGCTAATAATTATGTTATGTACTCTTTCTCATTTGTTTTATCCATTCTTTGACTATGTAAGTATGATATTAGCAATAATTCCAGATTATTGTTCAATATTGGTCGTGGCTGTTATTTTAGATTTCAATTTATTTTATATGGATCAATTTACCATAGCATTTATAATGAATGTATTAATACCTTTTATAATAGCTATTATTTCTCTATTTCAATTGATTGCAATAGCTAGATTTGCAGATACAAAAAATTTTAAATCTTCATTTAATCTAAAGGAAATAATTAATGATATTAAAAATATTGGTTGGAAAAGATATGTAGTGTTTATTATTTGTTTATATTTGATTTATTTTGTAATTAGTTTTTTCAAGGCTTTTTTAATTGCTTTTCTATTGATTTTACAAATAATTTTCATGTATTTAATATTCTACCCTTATCTAATTTTTATTTCTTCAAGAGCTGTTGGATTAATTTATAATGAATCAAAGATATGAATATTTTTATTTAAACATTTTCATTTAAGTGTAACTTTTCCAACATACTTTTTATTAGGAATTTTTGGAATTGACTTGGCAGAAGTCTTTTTTCCTCTAAATATGATGTGGTCTACCTTTTTACCAGTATTTTTCCCCACATATCTAAATAATATATTAAATTATTAATTTATTATAACAATATATAATTGTAAAATTTTCATTCATATTATATTTATATATTTAGTTCCAAATCTTTGAATAATATAAATTAAATTACATTTATTAATTATATTGAGTTTAAATAGTAAATTGTAGAATACAATTTCATTAAAATTTTTAAAAATTTAACTTTTGACCACATTTTAAACTAATTAGTGATGAAATCTTTTTATTATTATAGTTAAGTTTATATAATGGATTGTTCTTTATAATATTATATATAAAAAATGAAGATTATCCTATTCATTATATAAGAACATTGTATTATGATAATGGTGTAAGATAATATGAAAATTAATCCATTGTATATGGATCTTATTGATGGGAAGATAGATGGGGCTTATAAGTTTCCATTTTATTTTATATGTCACAGAATACCTGAGAGAACATTTAAAATTAAAAAATATTACTTTCCTGTATGTTCAAGGTGCACAGGGATATACATTTCAGGATTCACCTATTTTTTCATTGTTATGTTCGTTCCTATAATTTATAACATAGAGCTTATTATCTTAGCTATATTATTACTTGTTCCTACAGCAATTGATGGAATATCTCAATTGCTTAATAAAAGAGAAAGTAATAATAAGCTACGATTTTTAACAGGACTATTCACTGGTCTTGGGCTTGCAATATTGGTAAAAGCAATAAAATTCATTGTAATCTATTGAAAATTAAAATGGGGTGTTATATAAATGACCGAAGGAGAAATAGAAAATAATAGTACTCAGGAGTCAAATCAATCAGTTCCTGTTGAACAACCAAAGAAATCAAACACTGTTTTAATAATAGTGGCTGTAGTTGCAGTATGTTGTATTGTAGGGGCTATTGCCCTTTTCGCTGGAGGATTCCTACTATTTGATTCTGTGCCACAATATCACAACGAAACAGTTGGACAATATACTTTTAAAATACCAGCAGGTTTTGAAAAAAACCCTTCAAAAATTGAAAAAGAATACACTGAATTTAAGAATGATACAGACAAATTTATAAGAATAATGGACATGCGTGATCGTGTTGATCTTTATGACTTTGCATTAGTAATGTCTCTAGCGCTTAATGGTACTGTTGGTGATATAACTGATATTAATGGAACATCTGCTTATAAATTCAATACTGTTGATTCTGAAGGCAGTGGACAACCAATGTATCTCTATGCTATAAATATAGATGGAAAAAATTATGTTGTCATAATAAGTAAAGGTGTTACAGATCCTGATGAGGTTCTAGCAAGTATGATATTATGATAAATGTTTAATGTATATATTTATGAATAGATGGTTATGTTTTTATAATAAGAAAAAGTATTTCAAATTAACTCATAACAAACTTGTTATGATTTCATTTACTTTTTTAAAAAAATATAATATTGGAAAAATAGTTTAATTTAAAAATTTTCCAATCTTAAAAATGGATATGTGGGGATTTTATGGAAGAATATATGAAATTTGAAAAAGAAGCTAGTAGATTAGAGGTTTTAATTATAAGGCCCCTATTCAGTATTATAATAGGGATAGTTGTGTGTATTTATGGATTAATAGCATCCATATGTATCTCAATTCAGTGGCTGGTAGTTTTCATAACTGGAGCAAGAAGTGAAGGTCTTAATAATCCTATAAAAACTTATATAGAGTATTTAATACAAGTATATCCTTATATGTATAATCTAACAGATGAACGTCCTGAATTAGGTCATAAAAATGTAAAATTATTCTTAGAAGTATTAGGATCTGGTAATCAGGAAGAAATTTTAAAATTTGAAAAAGAAGCTAGTAGATTAGAGGTTTTAATTATAAGACCTATTTATAGTTTCATAGTAATGATAGTTTTAGGTATTTATGGATTAATAGCAGGAATATGTGTTTCAATTCAGTGGCTGGTAGTTTTCATAACTGGAACAAGAAGTGAAGGTCTTAATAGTCCTATAAAAAATTTTATAGGATTCATAATACAAGCATATCCTTATTTCTATAATCTAACAGATGAACGTCCAGAATTAATTCCTGAAAATGTGAATATCTACGTAGAATAATTGGGATAAAAAAAAATTTAATATTTGCGGGCATAAATATTTTGAACTCTTATTCAAAAGAGAAAAACAAATAAATTATATGATAGTAGCTATTAAAAATGTATAATTAATATTTATACATTTTTACTATTTCTTATTTTAATTAATAGCTATTATTAATTCATTTTTTATTAGATTTTTACATTTCAGTTAGTTATTGTATTTCTTTTTTTATTTTAAATACAAATTATAGAATGAACTTTACTAAAATTACATTCCAATATGTTTTTCATTAAGTATTCAACTTACCTTTTCTATTAATTTTTACTGATTTAGCTAAATTTAGCCGAAGCTTCTTTTAATACTTTCACAATCGTAGCTAAATCATCTTTGCTTAATGAAGGGTGTACTGGAAGAGAAATAACAGAATTAGCTGCTTTTTCAGTTTCTTCAAGTTCATAGTCATAACCTAACTCAAGATAAAGTTCTTGTTTGTATATTGGAATTGGGTAATGAATACCTGTACCAATTCCATTTTCATTAATGAATTTCACCCATTCGTCTCTATTTCCACTTTCTATTTTTATAGTGTATTGATGATAAACATGTTTTACCCTATTAAGAGTTTTGGGTGCAGTTATTCCATTAATATCATCTAATTCTTTTGTAAGGTAGTTAGCATTATCAATCCTTTTTTGATTAAATGTATCGATCTTTTTGAGTTGTGCAAGACCAATAGCTGCAGATATATCTGTCATTCTAAAGTTGTAACCAAGAATGGAATGCTTATATCTCTTTGATTCACCATGAGCTCTAAGCATTCTTGCTTTTTCAGCTAACTCTTTGTTATTAGTAGTTATCATTCCACCTTCACTGGTAGTCATGTTTTTAGTTGGATAAAAACTAAAGCAACCCATATCCCCCATACTTCCCACTTTTTTCTCTTTATAGATAGCGCCATGAGCTTGTGCTGCATCTTCAATAACAAATAGCTCATGTTTTTTAGCTATTTCATTAATTTTATCCATCTCAGCAGATTGTCCATATAATTGGACGGGCATAATAGCTTTTGTATTAGGAGTAATAGCTTCTTCAATTTTTTTTGGATCTATGTTAAATGTATCTTTTTCAATATCTACAAATACTGGCCTAGCTCCAGTATAAAGAATAGAATTTCCAGTAGCTGCAAATGTAAAAGGGGTGGTTATAACTTCATCTCCCTCTCCAATTCCACAAGAAAGAAGAGCCACATGTAAAGCAGTTGTACCTGAGCTAGTAGCTATTGCATATTTTGTACCAATAAATTCTGCAAATTTTTCTTCAAATTCAGCTACCTTAGGTCCTTGTGCAATGAAACCTGATTTTAAAACTTTCACAACTTCTTCTATTTCTTCTTCTTGGATAATTGGGTTTGCAATTGGAATTCGTATTTTTGGCATGGCTACACCTTTATCATATGATAAAACTTTTGATAATTATTTTTATTAATCTATTTTCACTGGTTATTCTTAATAATTATTTATAATTATATATAATATAATTATATATAAATCTAAAAAATATTAATAAAATAAAACTTAGTATCTTATAAATTAGAATCTGATAAAT
>Ga0123356_10001603_pt1 | contig 24846 bp, 25 predicted proteins | sample TergutEmb28metaG_2_FD_92546 | JGI IMG/M metagenome (GOLD analysis project Ga0123356, IMG submission 92546) | Embiratermes neotenicus P3 segment gut microbial communities from Petit-Saut dam, French Guiana - Emb289 P3 | ecosystem: Host-associated > Arthropoda: Insects > Digestive system > Gut ...
GAGGCGATGCACACCGTGTTCGCTAGTGAGGCGGCCATAAATGTCGCGGCCAGACAACTCATAGACGGCTGTCTTGATGCCGGCTTCTTCCCCTTTGGTTTTTTCCAATAGAGTGGTTTTGACTTTTTCACTCTCAGCCCAGCGCAAATACATGCGTTCGAGCATGCCGGCAAAATCCATGGCTTCTGTACCGCCAACACCGGAGGTTATGCGCAAAATAGCATCGTTGTGGTCGTATTTTCCTGAGAGGCGCAGGGCTTTTTTGAGTTCAAGGAAACGTGCTTCGAGCGATGCTAATTGTCCGGCGAGCTCTTCGCTGAGGCCTTCATCGCCGAGTCCGAATAGTTCGTTGATATCTTTGATTTGACCGCACAGGACAATCCATTCGTCGGTCTCATCGCGGAGACGAGCAAGTTTTTCATTCTTGGCGCGGGCCTCAGATGGATTCTGCCAAATCTCAGCACGGCCAACATCCTCGGTCAAAACGGTGACTTCTTTGATTTTCTCGTCGATATCTAGACGTGTCCAGGTCTCATCAAGCTCGGACTGCAACGCAGCCAAACGTTTTTCAATGTCATACATACGCAAATTGTAGCATATCTGGCGTGGTCCAGCTGTTTCAAAACTATGCTTATTTATGCTTATGTTATAATTTTGGCATGGGATTGTTGCGCAGAAAGCCTTCCGTCGGATCCACGAGTGGCATCGGTGACACGATTATTCAACTCACTACCAATGGTGTGGCGGTGGTGGATAATTCGATGAATATCGTTTTTTTGAACCCTGCTGCTCAGATTTTTACGGAGACAAAACAATCTGAAGCCAGCGGCTTGAACTATATGTCTGTGATGCGGTTTGAAGATGAACAAGGCCAGAATGTTGACGTCGTAGCGCAATCGAAACTGAAGAATGCGCCACCGGAACGGCGCGACCTCGTAGTTGTGGGACGGCAGAGTAAAACCAAGATTCCGGTTGAATTGACAATTGTGCAATACGATAAGGGCTTTATTTTGATGCTACATAATATCAAGGCGGAAGCACAGGAAGAAGAGGCTAGCCGCGAGTTTGTGGCGACGGCAAGCCATGAAATGCGGACGCCGGTGGCAAGTATTCGAGGGTATGTGGAATTGGCTTTGAATCCGCAAACCGCGACGATTGATGAGCGGGCGCGAGGATTTCTTGAAAAGGCATTGGCGGCCGGCATACATCTGGGAGAATTGTTCCAGAACCTGTTGAGTGCGACTCAGCTAGATGATAATCAAGCGAAGCTGAGGTTGGTGCCGGTCGATTTCGGAGCTGAAGTGAAACGGATTGCTGATGCGCGAGTGGAAAGCGTCAAAGCGAAGGGTTTGAGTTATAAGTATTATTCGGCGTCTCCTGGGAATTCGAGTATTAAAGTATTAGAACAGGTGTTATACGCTCGGGTTGACGTGGAGTCGTTGGCGATTATTTTGAATAACTTGATTGAGAATGCGATTAAGTATACCGAGAAGGGTTATGTGATTGTCAGCCTGGGTGGAGATAAGCATTATGTCTGGGTAACAGTGGCAGATACTGGAGCTGGGATGTCGCCGAGCGACAGCGAGCATGTTTTCAATAAGTTCTATCGGGCAGATAATAGTCTCACTAGGACTATCGGTGGGGCAGGATTGGGGCTGTATATTGCGAAAGAGCGGGCTGAGCAGATGGGCGGGACTATTCAAGTGCGGAGCGAAGTTGAGAAGGGGAGCCAATTCTCGTTGATTTTGCCGCGACTTTCGAGATATGACTATGATAAGATGAAACTAGCAGAGCAAAACGCTCAAGCTATGTCACAAAATACTTTACAACCTAATAATGGGAGTGTACAATAAGCTTATGGCAAAGGTATTAATTGTAGAAGATGACACTTCGTTGTCAGAGATATATCAAGTTCGTTTGCAGGCTGAGGGTTTTGATGTGCTCACAGCGATGGATGGGGAGGAGGGCTTGGCAGTCGCGATTCGCGAGAAGCCAGACCTGATTGTTTCCGACGTCATGATGCCGCGCGTAAGCGGTTTCGATATGTTGGACATCTTGAAATCTACTCCTAATACCCAAGGCATCAAGATTATTATGATGACTGCTCTCTCGAGCGAAGACCAGAAGGAAAGGGGTGCCGGTCTAGGCGCCGATGCTTACCTTGTGAAGTCTCAGGTCGGGATTGAGGATGTCGTTGAGACTGTGAAGAAGGTCCTGGCTGGCGATAAAATTATTCCGTCTGCCGATATCATTAGTATGATTTCTGAGAACTCAAACGCCAAGATGAATCCGGCACCGACAGTACCTGCTGCGCCGACACCTGGCGTACCAGCCCAAGTAATTAATACACCAGCTCCGACAGCGGCTCCTGCCCCAGTTGCCGAACCCGCTGCTCCGGCTCCAATGCCTGCTGCACCTGTTGCGGCCCCTGAAATTGCTACAACCGCTCCAGCGCCAGCACCTGTTGCGACGCCGGAGCCAATCGTAGAACCATCAACTAATAAGGAGGTTCCAGTGATGGAAGAACCAACAACCCCACCAACACCAATTAACCCTGCTCCAGTAACTGCTGAGCCTGTAGCGCCAGTAGCCGAGCCTGCTGCTCCTATCGAAGAGCCAGTTGCTCCAGCTGCACCTGTAGTTGAAGAGCCAGTTGCGCCGGGCGCGACACCAAGTGTGATTTCTGACGCTTTGGCTGATTTAGACGCTCCAGCTGCACCAGTCATCGGTAGCAGTCCTGTTCCTGCACCTGCGGTCGCACCAGAGCCAGAAGTAGCTGCTCCAGTGGCACCTGTTGCTCCAATTGTCGAAGAAGTTCCAGTGCCGAATATCCCTGAAATCCCAGCTGCTCCTGCAGTTGAGGAACCGGCAGCTCCGATGATGGCTGCTCCAGAAGCGGAGGCCGAGCCTGCTGCTCCAAGCATCCCGGCAGCACCACGTGAGATTGAATAAGTATTTAGCTCAAACTTTAGGAATATCTCGTCGGGAAGCCGACGAGTATATTTCTAGTGGACGAGTTAAGGTCTCCCATGCGGAAATCGTACGCCAAGCTGGGCTTGGCGAACAAGTTCTGCCAGAGGAGACTATTTTGGTGGATGGAGAAAGGGTGCGAGAGACCCAGAATGTTTATCTAGCACTGCATAAGCCGGTAGGGTATCTTTCTAGCCGCAGGTCGCAAGGCGGGACGCCGACCTTGTATGAGCTGTTGCCAGAAAGGTATCGCATGTTGAAAACGGCCGGGAGACTGGACCGGGATACGAGTGGGATTATTCTCCTGACGAATGATGGAGATTTTGCGCAAAGGATGACACACCCGAGCTATGTGAAGACAAAGGTTTATGAGGCGGTGCTTGATCGCGATTTGACTCCTCTGCATCGGCAGATGATTGCGGACTTCGGGCTACAACTCGAGGATGGGCGAAGTCAGCTTGGCCTGACGATGATGTCGGACCGCCGTCACTGGGAAATAACGATGAGCGAGGGGAGAAATCGGCAGATAAGACGGACTTTTGGCTCTTTGGGATATGAAGTCATCGGATTGCATCGGACGCAGTTTGGCCCCTATAAATTGGGTGGTTTGGGAGTCGGAGAAGTCGAAGAAGTCCCTTGTGTTTATTGACTTTTTATAGCGTTTGTGGTATAATGTACGTAGAGTAGGGGTTTTGTGCTTCGATGGAGGTGATGCGGCATGAAAAAACTCTGCAAATGGTTCTTTAAATATCTGCGTGTTTTCCTGATTTGGTTCGAGGAACAGTATGGATTTCGGCATGATGTCTACAATACTTGCCTACTGGGTAATATTTGTTAGACTAGGCATCTGGTGGCTGATTCCACTTGGGGTGGTTGCTAGTGCAATTGGCGTGGCTGCCGGCGAGGCGTTTTGGGAAGAAAAGAAATTACCCAAGAATGCGATAGATGCCATCCGAGTGACGCGTCTAACCGCAGCCATCGGACTAGGTTTAGTCTTTGCTGGCGCAGCGTCCGAACATCCTTTCGATACTGGCGTATACCTGTTCGCGGCGATAGTCGCGGGAGTGATGTCATTGTTCTTCTGGAAGGATTATCAAGAAAAATTGAAGCAGTATAGAGACGACTAAAAGAGACCTTTTGAATATATTCGGTCTCTTTTTTATTGTCTAGTTTTTGAGGAGTTTTTTGATGCGGGTTTTTACTTTGCCAGTGGCAGAATCGGAGCTCAGAGCATCGGTGTCGATTGCGACGCGCAGGAGACCTAGAACAGTGGCATAGGTGTAGTCGAGCTCAAGGTCGGTCTGATTGTTGAGGCCAGGGAAAGCAGTAACGTCCAAAAGGTCAACGAGCGGGCGGTGTGAGAATGGCAAATCAGAGTACCAATTACTTGTAGCGAGGAGTTCAGGGATGAGTTCGAGCGAAGCGCCGCCGCCAGATAAATAGATCTGGCTGGGGAGCATATCAAGGTTGTCGAAATCACGGAGGGCGATGTCGATGCCGGAAAGCCAAATCTTGAGGTTTTGCTCGAGGGCGCCGGTAATTTTGTCGTAGACGGTGGATTTGAGACGAGGATCGTCGAGGTGGGTTTTGAGTTTTTCGGCGGTTTCTTCGTCCACGCTGAGGGTATTGGCGACAACGCGCGTGAAGGAACGGCCGGCGACGTCAAACATATTGGTGTTGATGATACCACCGCTGTTAATGACGGCTATATCGGTCGTACCGCCGCCGATGTCGATTAAGATGACAGATAGATCTTCGCTATCTTGTTCGCTGAGGCAAGCACGGGCAACGGCAAAGGGTTCAACGGCGATAGCGATCAGGTCGAGGCGGAGCTCGGCGCAGACTTTTTCGATAGCAGAGATGTGGACGAGGGGAGCGAAGGCAGTGTAGAGTGTGATTTCGAGTTGAGTGCCCTTGAAACCGATGGGGTTGGCGACTTTGTGGCCGTCGATGAAGATGCTGGAAATGGCAGACGAAATGAGCCGGAGCTCGGTGTGCTGGTCAACAGATTCGTCGGCGATGGTCTCGCTGACTCGCGTCTTGGCTTTTTGCTGGATTTTGGAGATGAGATTTGACAACTCAGAATCATTAATGGTTTTATTAGGGTCGAGGCGGACATATTTGATAGTGGTAGAATTGGATTTCACTAGTTCCCCGGCGAGCCCAACGATGGTAGATTTGGCGATGAACCCAGCTTGCTGTTCAGCTTCGGATATGGCCTGCTCGCAGACGTCAGTGACGTTTTTGATATCGGAAATAGCACCGGAGACCATGCTGCCAGCTTCTTGATGAGTGCGACTGATGCCGATAATGTCGAGGTCGCCGTTTTTAGCTGGGACGGCAATCATAGCTTTGACGTATTCAGTACCAATGTCGAGCGCCAAAATATGCTCAGGTGATGTTTCGCTCATAGTAACAGTATAGCATAAGCGACGAGTCAAGCGTGTGCCTGTATAGAAAACTATATGCTGGTGTAATGGAGTTGTCAAAAACTTCTTGTGTCTATGAAATGACAGCTTTGATGCGGCGGACGCCGGCGGAGGAAGATTCTTCTTTGGTGATTTTGAACTTGCCGAGTATGCCGGTGTGGTCGACGTGAGGGCCGCCGCAGACTTCGCGGGAGATTGGAGCCTTGTCGTCGCCTATGGTGTAGACTTTGACCTTAGGACCATATTTGTCGCGGAATTGGCCATGGGCGTGTAGAGTATCAAGTGCGTAATCCGTATCGTATTCGGCGCAGGTTACAGGGAGGTCGGCGGCAATCCATTCGTTAACCTGGTCTTCAAGAGTCTTGATTTCTTCTGGGGTCAGCTTGTGATCAATAGAGAAGTCGAAGCGCAGACGCTCAGGAGTGATGTTGGCGCCTTTTTGGTCGATTTTCTTGTCGACATGCTTGTGCATAGCGGCGAGCAAGAGGTGGGCGATGGTGTGGTACTTGGTAGTCTGTTCGCTGTCGTCGGCGAGCCCGCCTTTGAACATGCCCTTGGATGCAGTGCGGGAGGTTTCGCGTTGATGTTCGAGGGCAGCGTCGAATTCTTCGCGCCAGTTATCGGTCAGGATGATTCCTTGCCGGTAAGCTTCTTCGAGAGCGATTTCGAGCGGGAAGCCATAGGTATCTTGGAGTTTGAAGAGTTCGAGTCCGGTCAAGCCGTTATTCTTGAGCTTAGCTAGTTCTTTCATGCCACGGTGAAGGGTTTGACGGAAAGCGCGTTCTTCGTGGAGCAGGACGTCGAGAGCTTCATCTCTTGCAGTGAGGATGTCCGCAGGGAGAGTGCTGTAGTTCTCGGCGATAATTGGGACGATCTCTGGGAGGAAGTCGTTTTGGATACCGAGGTTGAGCGCCTTCAAAATCGAGCGGCGGATGATGCGGCGGAGGGCATAGCCTTGGGCCTTATTGCTAGGCGTGAGACCCTGGGCGGCTAGTAGATAAGCGCCACGAAGGTGGTCAGAAATAATGCGCATTTCATTAGTATCGGATTCGTAGGTCTCGCCAGAGATTTTTTCGAGTTTTTCGATGATGGGCTTGAGCAGAGAGATTTTGAAGACATCGTGGCTGTTAAGACTAGCCGCAGCAATGCGTTCGAGGCCGCCGCCAAAGTCTATGTTCTTGTGTTTGAGTTCTTCGAAAGTGCCGTCTTCTAGCCGGCGATACTGCATGAAGACTTGGTTGCCAATTTCCATGAAGCGCGAGCCGTCGGAAGCTGGGTGAGCTTTGCCGAACTTCTCTTCGTCTTGCCATTCTTCGCCGAAGTCGTAGAAGACTTCTGAGTCAGGGCCGCAAGGGTCGCCGATAGGAGTGGTCTTAATACCACCAGCGCGGCTCCACCAGTTTTCCTTGTCGTTGTAGAAGAAAATGCGCTCGCCGGGCTTGATGCCGCGTTTGGCGCCATCGTCGGCGCTGCCGATTTCGGCGATACCATTGGAAACGCCAGCTTCTACAAAGATCTTTTGCCAGATAGATGCCGCCTCATCATCGCGCGGGATGCCGTATTCTTCATCGCCAATAAAACAGGTGGCGTAGATTTTCTCCGGGTCGAGGCCGACTTCTTGGGTTAAGAATTCGAAGAAATTGCGGATTTGCTCCTCTTTCCAATAGTCGCCGAGCGACCAGTTGCCAAGCATTTCGAAGACAGTGGTGTGGCGAGGATCGCCGACGTCCTCGAGGTCTTGGAGTCGCAAGCAAGGTTGCGAGTTGACAAGCCGAGTGCCGTCTGGGTGTTGCTGACCGAGCAGGTACGGCATGAGCGGCTGCATGCCGGAGCCTGTGAATAATGTAGTCGGGTCATCAGTGAGGACGAGAGACGCGGGTGCTATGACTTTGTGCCCTCGTTTAGCCATAAAGTCAATATATTTGGTGCGTATCTCGTTTGCGTTCATTACAAAATTATATCATAGATATAATCTCGTGGAACACTTCGGTTTCGTGCGCAATTGAAAAGCCAGCGATTTTGTCGCTGGCCTCTCTTATTTGGTTCTTCGGTTTCGTTGGTTCTCGTCGTTCCGTTCGTTTTTGTTGTCCGGTCCGCGGTTCCTTCGTTTCCGTTGTTCCGATTTGGGATTCGCCGTTTTTTTCCGTCGTTTCCCCTATTTGGTTCCGTCCGTTTTTTCCGTCCGGTTCCTGGTGCCTTGGTTGTCGTTTTTCGGCTTCCCTGGCTAATAGCTGGTGTGCGCCCACCCTTGAGGCACAAACTATTTTTTGTTTTAATCCGCTGGTTTTTGTTTTGTCTCCACACTCCACTTTTTACAGTGGAACCTCTGTGAAGCACATCAGCTTGGTTGTATTCTATCAAACTTATGCTTGTTTGTCAAGTATACGATAAAACAACCCTACGCAATAGATAGTTGTCAATGAAAACAGCCCCTTAAGAGGCTGCTATTTTTCCGACATAAAGAACAAATACTACTAAGCAAATTAGACCTACAGTTAAACCTGTGTTGATTGCCATTTTCTTCCTAACGACCTCATCTACAACAAGATATTTGCTGTTGCCTACTTGTTTGACTACATATGGGGGTACGCCGCCTTTTTTGTATATTTCACTGCTCCTGGCTTGCATGCGCTCTTGTGTCTCATTATCAAATGAATGATATGTGAGCCAAGCTCCGGACATAACCAATCCCCCCGGCTAAGATTAATGCAACTATGAGATTTAAAATAACATCTAAAAGCATCTTATTTCCCTCCTTAGTAAAAATGTGCAAAGGTGTCAAAACTCACTGTATACTTACATTATATCACACTTGAGCTAAAAAGTCAATATCATTGTTCAACTAGGGTGAATTCTTGGCCGCCAATCTCAATAACAGAGGTCGGTTCTGCGCCCAATCTAGTCAGTTCTGCACGGATGCCGAGCTTCTTCATAATGTCGCGTAGGCGATTTAGAGACTCCCAATTGTCGAAGTTGGTGCGACGAGCGAATTTCTCGATTTTTGCGCCGGTAACGATGAATTTGTCGTCGGATTTTTCGATGGACCAGTCGGAGTTCTCATTTTTGTGAGAGGCGTCGAGCTTGATAACAGGAATTTCGCCGGAATCGTCTACGGAGGAGACTCCAGAGTTACGACGAGGGCTGGCGAGCTCGCCCGTAACGACGGGCTGACTGACGCGGTCTCCGATGTGGACAGATCCCGGCGAGATGTTCTCTTTTTCTGATTGTTCGATGACTTCTTTCAAAGCGCGGAGGACTTCGGTGAGGCCGGCATGGGCGGCCGAGGAAATGGCGTAGACTTTGGTGTCGGGGTTGATAGCAAGAATACTACTCATCTGCATGTTGATGATGTCTTGGTCAACGCCCTCAGTTTTGGTAAGAGCGACAATCTCCGGCTTGAGGCTGAGCGGCTCGGAATGCTTCTTGAGTTCGGTGCGGATGGTTTGATAGGCAGCGCCAGCGTCGTCGGAATAGACGTCGACTAGATGCAATAAAACTGCAGTGCGCTCGACATGGCGCAAGAACGCGTCGCCGAGGCCTTTGCCGTCGGAGGCGCCTTCGATGAGGCCTGGGATATCGGCAATCAAAATATCGAAATCATCAATGGTTGCGACACCGAGATTGGGGATAAGAGTTGTGAATGGGTAGTCGGCAATTTCGGGTTTGGCACTAGAGACTACTGAGAGGAAAGTGGATTTGCCGGCATTTGGGAGGCCTAACAAACCGACGTCAGCGAGGAGACGGAGTTCGATTTCGGCGGTAAATTCTTCGCCTTTTTCACCGAGCTCGGCGAATTTTGGAGCTTGTCGGGTGGAGGACTTGAAGTGGGCATTGCCGAAACCGCCATCGCCACCGTGAGCGATGATAGCTTGTTCGCCGTCGGCAGTGAGGTCAGCCAGAATCTCGTCGGTGTCAAGGCGTCGGACAAGAGTACCGACTGGGACTTTGACTACTAGGTCTTCACCGGATTTGCCGGTGCTGTTTTGGCCGGAACCGTTGCCGCCGTCTTTGGCGTAAAGGAGGGGGGAATAGCGAAAAGAGAGCAGGGTGTTCTCGTCCTTGGAAGCTTCGAAAACTACGTCGCCGCCGCGTCCGCCGGTGCCGCCGTCTGGACCGCCTTTTGGTATATATATTTCGTGCCGAAAACTGACGGCTCCGTTGCCGCCTTTGCCTGCTTTGATCTCAACTTTTGCTGTGTCTATAAACATATCTTTATCTTAGCATACTTGACAGATTAGCGCCAGTGTGATGAAATGTGTTAAGGCAAGGCGCGATTTAATCGCGTTTTTGTACTTTGATAATAGGAGTGTGATTATATGTTGAATAATCCTGCAGGTGCTTTGATGAAAAGGGCAAAAACTCGTGGATACCAGAAATACAATATTGCCTCGATTATGCAAGGCCTAGAAGAAGGATCTGTAGAAAATGATACCTATACTATGTTGTTTGGTCTGGCGTTGTGCAGCAACTACGACCATTGGAATACTATTCGAAAATGTTTTAGCGTCGAGGAAGTTGCGTGCAGCCTACTTGGTCTGTGCAGCAATCCTCATAAAAGAGTAATCATGGAAGCTTTGTACGAAATAGGCACTATGTCTGAGTATAGCTATCATAAAGTAACTAATATCCTGATTGCTATCCATGACAACCCTGAGAACATCACGCAGCCAAAGATGCCTTACATATTGGGCAATATGATATATCTAAAACAGCTAGAAGCGGACGACGTCCAAGATCTGTTTATGTTCTTGTCGAATTGCAATCGCGAGTTTGGCGGTGCTGTCAGAAGGAGCACAACGCAGCCTTTCGAGAAGAGCATAGAAGAATATGGGCACGGCGCGGTAAATGACATAATAAAACATCTGGAACTGTTTATGATTACTGAGGCAATCGATGCTAAGAGCACTAGACAATTAGCTGCTAAGACTAAAATTGAGGAGTTGCTGAATAGTATTATTGACAAGAGTATCGGGTACTATAAAGAAAACTATTATGATTCACAAGTTGGTTTGATGCTTAGAGACACACTGGATAATATAAAGAGATGCCGCAGAAAAGATTATTTGCGCCATTATGTTAATGTTCTTAAGAGGCTAGATGAGGATTCGGTTAAGATGACTGGACTTCTTAGTAGGCAAAAAGTGAGAAGTGCAGCGACAGACAGGAATAAGCATGCATCCGAAAGAGAAGGGTATGGATTCACGTGTTTGTCTTTGGGGGTGTGCGGCCATGACTGTAAGAAATACCCGCCTGCTTGATCATACTATCAGATAACACACCTCATGAGGGTGTGTTTTTTATGCGTATGGCCGAGCTTTCCTTGGTGGTTTTGATTAAATGGCATAAATATGATATAATGTACGGAGGCAAGATACACCATTTTAGTGTGTTTTTGAGTCAGAAAAAGGATAAGGAATCTTCAAGCCATTCAGCCCACTGTTGTTGCTAACAATTAACTCTCATAGAAAACCCCTGATTACTCAGGGGGTTTTTTGTTTGCTTTCTCGAAATAGCTTGATGAGGATAGGGATGCTTAGTGGAATGAAGATTATTAACGTCATCATCATGCTGTATTCTAGCTTGATGTCGGCGGCGACTCCAATCAGCCAGACTGCCGGAATATAGAGGATTTGCTCTGCTACTTTGGCGACCGAGATGATTGAGGTCTGCTCTGTTGGGCTGACACGGTCCTGCACAAGCGGTAACATAGTTGCAGAAGTCCAACCTTGGGTGACTCCCATTAATAAGTAGAACCCGACCGTGGCTAAGCTGAAATGAATACTCATGATGCCGAGACTGATTGTTATGAGTGCGATAGGGATTGCGAAAACCTGCCACTCTTGTAGACGGTTGACGTATTTCTGGGCAATTTTGCTGCCGATGAAACTGGCGGCTGAGTTGAAGACCCAACCGAGCGATACAATAGCAAGCGGAACTCCGGCAAGTAGCATCAGGGGTGTGAATACCCAGATGATGCCGTGTGTTGCTTTGCGAGAAACCGCAAATGCTACAATCCTTAGCCTAAGCGCAGGATTTTTAACAGCAACCTTGACGATGCGACCCATGTCTTTGAGTGGGTTGCCGTGAACCGGCTTGAGGTTCTCGCTGTCATCTCTAATCAGCAAAGCCGCTACGCTGCCCACAATGTAGGTGACTGCTGACAAGGCGATGGCGAGACGGAAGCTGATTGCCCCAATCGGGCCGCCTAAGAGCATGATTACGAGATTACAGAGGAATTGCCAAGATGCAACTTTGGCCGTCGTGGTCTTGAAGAGCTCGCCACTACTATCGAGTTTGCCTGTAAAGTGTTTGATGAGGCTCGAGTCGACTCCCTGTGTGAACGCGAGGAAAATCCCGAAGAGGATTTCACATCCGACAACTCCAGAAAAGTTTTGGACTTGAGAGTAGGCCAGGAGCGTCATCGCGCAACCGAGATTACCGATGACATTGGCCCATTTGCGGCTGAAACGATCGGCAATCCAGCCGGTCGGGATATTCAATGTCATAATAACAACAGTGAACATCATCTGGGATAGTGCGATTTGCTTCTGGTTGAGACCGATGTCTAGGAAAAATGGCGTCATGATTGGGATACAGAGTAGTCCGGCAGTGACGGCTGACTCAAATATGGCCAGTCGCAGGTTTCTTTTTACTTCTTTCATCATAAAATCTCCTTTCTTTTCCATACGAGGAAAGCTGTAAATGTACTAGCCGTTTCTACGGCTAGATCAGTTCCAAAAGGCTTTTTTGATGTTTGCTAGATAAGTCTTTTGGGACTTATCTAGAGGTAGAAGATTTTAGATAACTCCCTTAGCCGGTGCTGGCATGCAAAAGAGGACGCGGGTCGACGCTTTTGTAATCCAATACTGGTGTGAGGAAATAATCTTACTCATAGCAATATAATATCATGATTGCGTATCATGTCAAGCACTTTATGTTTATTCTGCGATAATAGCTGAACCTAGAACGAATTGGTGGTTGTCGCCGCCGTAGAAAACGACGAATTGGCCGGGGTTGAGGGCCTTTTGAGGTTCTGATAATTTGAGGGTGTCGCCATCTAGTGTAGCTTCGATGAGCGGCGCGCGGTGGCGAGTGCGGACTTTGATATTTGCGAGGTCGCCGGATTTGATGATGTCAGTCAGTTTTATCTCAGTTTTCCAGAGGTCTGGGGAGTTGAGATTTTTGGATACATATATAGTATTGGTGACGGCGTCTTTTTTCACGACATAATACGGAAGGTCGCTAGGGAGGTAGAGGCCATGGCGCTGACCGATAGTGTAAAATGGGACGCCTTCGTGGGTGCCGACTTTTTTGCCGGTTTCGGCGTCGATGATGGGGCCAGGCTCGGCGTCGATGTATTGCTTGAGGAATTGGCGGATGTCGACTTCGCCGACGAAACAGATGCCCATGGATTCTTTCTTGGCGGATACTGAGAGATTGTGTTCTTGAGCGATTTGCTTGACCTCGGATTTTGTGAGGTGCCCGACTGGGAATATCGTCTTCTCGAGCGCGTCTTGCGGCATACGGGCGAGGAAATACGTCTGATCTTTCGCTTCGTCAACTGCGCGCATCAGTAGAGGAGCTGAAAGGCAACTTTGCTCGGAACGCTCAATACAAGCGTAGTGGCCGGTGGCGACGAAATCGGCGCCTTCGGAGATAGCGATATCGTAGAAAAGACGGAATTTGATTTCTTGGTTGCACATGATGTCTGGATTCGGAGTACGGCCAGCGCGATATTCGTCGATCATATAGTCGACGACTTTCTGTTTGTATTCTTTCTCGAAATCGAAAACTTTGAAATCTAATCCCAGTTTAGTAGCGACGCGTTTGGCGTCGGCGAGGTCTTCGGCCCAGGGGCAATGAGCTCCAGGCAAATCTTCTGACCAGTTCTTCATATAGCAACCGACGACTTCGTAGCCTTGCTCCTGCAAAAGAATGGCGGAAACGGATGAGTCAACGCCGCCGGACATGCCGAGAAAAACTCTACCCCTCAACACGTTTTTTCTCCATTGATACTACTTCTTTAATGATGGCTGTGGCTTCGCGAATACTGGATTCGTCGTTCAGGCGACCGAGAGTAAGGCGAAGGCTGCCGGCAATCTGGTTGTCGGTGAGATTGATGGCGGTAAGGACGTTGGACTTCTGGCCTTTGCTGGCGCTGCAAGCTGCGCCGGTAGTGACGAGCACGTCGCGATCTTCTAGTAGGTAAATTAGTCTCTCTGCGTCGAGGCCGTCGAAGATAAGTGGGACGTGTGAGGAGAGCTGGTGTTTGAAATCGATAGCAGGAAACTCGTTGACTAAGATTTGCTTGAGCTTGGTTAGGCGCTTGGCCTCGGCCGGCGCGTGTTCTTGTGCGTCTTTGATAGCGACAGAAAAACCGATAACACCGGGGACATTTTCGGTACCAGATATGAGGCCATTTTCTTGGCCACCACCGACAATCAGCGGTTTGAGCCTAACTTCCGGCGAGACATAAAGTGCAGCTACGCCTTTCGGGCCGTAAATTTTTGCGGAAGAAAAAGTCATGAGGTCGACGCCAAGACGAGCGACAGAAATCTGCAGAGTATTGAGTGCGGCCGAAGCGTCGGTATGCAAGATGAGTTGGCGTTTTTCGCCGGCTTCTAAGCGGCGGAGACGCTCGGTGCGAACAAGAGCAGCTATTTCGGAAATGGGTTGAATCGTGCCAAGTTCGTGATTGGCGAGAGCAAGAGAAATAAACTCGAGCTCCGGTGTGATTTTCTGCTTGATGTCATCGAGCGAAACTCGGCCATGCTCGTCGACGGCCATATATTCAAGGTTGCCGCGAGCTTCGGCGACACGGTAAACGGATGGGTGTTCAATCGGACTAATCAGAATCTGCGCACCAGCTTCGAGGCAAGTAAACGCCAGATTATTCGACTCGGTGGCACTGGCGGTAATGACGATATTACTTCCCTTTGCGCCTATGCTTGTACCGATGGTTTGTTTGGCTGTATTATAGGCATCACGAGTGTCTTTACCCTGAATAAATGGAGAAGACGGGTTGAAGAATTGCTCGGACAAAAAAGGTTCCATAGCATAGCGAGCGCGGTCGGACAGAGGTGTCGCCGCGGCGTGATCAAGATACGTCATCGTACAGATACTCCTCGATCAGGACCTGGTAGGTGCGGGCAGCTGCGAGGAAATTCTGGAGTTCTTCGCCGGTGATGGCGTGTTGGGTGCGATTGGGGAGGATTTTTATGACGCCGTCGATATGGACTTCGTAAGTGATGGTCAGTGGATCGTTGTCGCCGATTTGTTCGTGGTAAATCCAAAGGTTTCGGCGGTGGTAGAAGAATTCGCGGCGAGTGCCGGCGGGCGGCCGACCAAAAACGGCGCTGCCGAGACTGCTCTCAAGATTAATCAGCGATTGTTCGTCGAGGATTTTGCGAGTGCGTGAAGCTGTAGGGATACTATTGCGGCTACGCAAAGGAGTTTTGTTCAAGATGCGTTTTGCGGCGCGCAAGGGCTTGACGTTGCGAAGAGACTTCGGCGCGCTGAGTTTTACCTTACGCCTAGTTTTTTCTTTCGGCATGCCTCAATCTCCTGTGCGATTTTTCTAAGTTCTTTTGTGATTTCTGCGACTGTCTTAGCCATAGTGCCCTTATTATACCACTTACGGTGCCGAAAATCAATAAAATAGCTACTGCTTAAAAACAGTAGCTAAATGGGCTATAAGAGTTATTTTATAGTAATGTCCCCGTTATGTGTTTTGACATATCCTCTGACAGTAGAGTTTCTTGTCGTGCATCTATGGCGTTGTTTTGCATCTCCGTTATGTGTTGAGCATCTTAGCAAATCTTCTGCGTCGGATGCTAGAATTACGCTAATGTCATCATTATGCGACTCTACATCAAGATTAACCTCGCTATTGGTGCACTGGCTTAGGTCTACATTAACCTCGCCATTATGTGTTCTCAAATCACATTGATCCGGTAATAATACAACATCAATATCTCCGTTGTGAGTGTGGGCTTTGATTTTTTCTACTTTAAGACAATCTGGAATACTAATGTCTCCGTTGTGACTCTCACATTCGAGCCTATGGAGTTTGATTGACTCTGGTAGATATACATCGAAATCAAGTTTATCGCCGTTAACCATAATGTAAGCATCCTCTGGTATCTCTACCTTGATGTCAATATTATTTTTGGTCTCTGTGACGATAAGTTTGATTTCGCAGTTGCCATCGTACTCTGCCTGTAATTTGGCATATGGCTTTTCGTTGCCTGAAGTATGATGGATGTTTATTGGTAATTCTCGACTATAAACACCGATATCTTTGTCGACATCGATTGAAAACTCTTTAGTCTCATTAATAGTGTAAGGCTTGAGGTCTTTACGATCTGCTCCTACTTGTCTTTTCCCATTAATATAAACACTGCCTCCACAAATGTCTCCACAGATAATTGAGCCGCCAGATATTACCGAACTATTGTTTTGTATTACAACTCCGCCTTTACCGGCTAATAATCTGAGTTCCTTTTTTAGGCATACCTTTGCCATTTAAAAATACATTCATTACTTTTCCTCCTATTAAAGATCAATTTAGCATACAAAATGCATACTATACTATCATTATAGCACAAACGTGATGAAAAGTCAATATTCTTTGGTAAAAAGCAATAAAAAACCTCGAGCGGCATGCTCAAGGCTTTTTTGAACTTTATTCAATTAGGATACCCCCTCCGCACGTACTAATATCTCCACTGACGATTGACATACGTGCTTCAGCTTTGTGCTTGTCTGTAATCTTGCCGAGCGATGCGTTGGCGCCAAGCATGTTTTCAGCCGTAGATGCCAACTTCAACACAATATCGCCGCCACCGTTCTTGATAGATAGTTTTACGTCATTGGTGCAATCTTTTGAGATATCTAGAGTAACTAGACCTTTCTCATTATTGATGTCGCAAAGACTAATTATCCATGCTTTGACGTTGATGTCGCCTTCACCTTCTTTGTTTTCGATTAACAGATGGTAAATCGGCACAAATTCTTCAGACTTGATGTCAGCGCCAAACGAATAAATACAGATATTCCTAAAATCAGAGAAATGATTCTTGTTCTCAGGAATGTAGATGTCGAGCACTAGCGTGCTGTTGTAAACTTCGATATTTGGGCTGCTAGCAGAAATCCTTAGTTTATTGGTCAGTTTATCTGGTTTGGAGTTGAGAAACAACTCTGCATCGCTGTAATAATCACCGTGAAAATGCGCATATGCTTTTTCTCCAGGCGGAGCGATATGCAAATTAACATCAATAAACTGGCTGACGATAATGATAGATTCACAGACTGGGATGAGTTTTTTGGCATTAACCGTTCTTTTTTGGTCTTCGCCGCAAGTCTTCGCGACCGTTTTCTACGGTTGCGTTCACGATGCCCACACCGCGATCATACTTATTGGCGTGACTCATGTTGGTAATCTTCTTTTTGATCTTTTTGAACCCTTTGAATATATTCATTTTTTCCCTCCTTTTTGAAAGAACAATTTGGGCGCTTATTAAAGTGCGCCATCTGCTCATTATACCAGATGGAAGAGGGTTTCGGTGTTACTAGTGGTCTTGGTGGCGATTTCGGCGAGTGGGAGGTTAAGTTTCTGAGAGAGATACTGGGCAATATACGGGATGTAAGCCGGCTGGTTTGGCTTGCCGCGGAATGGAGGCGGGGCAAGGAAAGGGGCATCGGTTTCTAGAAGCATGCGGTCAAGCGGAGGAAGCGGAATATTCGTGAAAGTCGCCAGGCCGTTGACGCCGACGTAGAAACTTCGGTCGAGGGACTTGTGGAGGTTGGCTTCGTCGTCGGAGAAACTATGCATCACGCCTTGGATGTTGGGAAAATTGTCGAGGACAGGCCAGATATCGTCGAAGGCTTCGCGGACATGGAAGACAACTGGAAGGCTATGAGCCGCAGCGAGCGCGAGTTGTTCTTCCATGAGCTTAATCTGGCTGTCGCGGTCAAACGGTTTATAGTGGTAGTCAAGGCCGATTTCGCCGATAGCGATGACGGTCGGATTTCTGACAAGCTTTGCGAGCTGCTTGCTGGAGCCGAGAAAAGTCGAGCTGGCATCAGAGAAACCTTCGGCATGGGGGTGAACGCCGATTACGGCGTAAGCTGCTCCTGGATATTTTTCGGCGAATTCTATGGCGTGTCTGGAGTCATTAATAGAGGTGCCGATACAGAAAACGCGGGAAACTCCAGAATCCTTAGCGAGTTTCATAGATTGTTTGGCGTCAAAAGGCCAGTCGGTTGAATGAATATGACAGTGTGAATCGATGTAATCCATCTGGGTATTGTAGCACATGCTTGCAGATTCGTGTGTGGTATGTTATAATATATGTATCGCAGGGGTGTACTTTTAGATGATTGGCGACGCGAGTATAGAAAGGAGGGGATCTGTATGAAAAGAGATGTACCTACAAGACTATTTAGAGTTTTGGCTGAGACACCGTTATGGTCTAGAGGCGCAATAATTGAAAAGAGACTAGCGCAACAGTATCGTTCAAAGGGAGACTTGAGAACGTTTACTCACTTAGTGCCTATTAATGTGGAATACCAGTACATACATCAACCATATACGGTAGTGTGTTATGCACCAATTGATCCGTTCTATGGCCGCGGATCTAAACAAGAGAAAAAAGCCGACGATTACGTTTGTATAAATCTCGATTCTATTGAGTCACCTGAGAATAACGAGTTTTTCGTAGAAGTTTTCAGAGACCCAAATAATAGTATCAGAATCGGTACACCGGAAGAATTGGGTTTGCCAGTTAATGTACTGCGTGAATACGCAGAAAAAGCTGCACAGTAATGTGCAGTATTTTTATTGCTCGTTGTAACGGCGGCTGGCGCGTTTGCGAACGATAGGGTCGAGGTGGACTTTGCGCAAGCGGAGGTTTTTCGGGGTGACTTCGAGAAGCTCGTCATCCATTAGAAAATCGAGGCACTGTTCAAGAGATAGCTTAGTGTAAGGAGTGAGTTGAATGGCACCGTCGGAAGCCTTGGAGCGCATGTTAGTGAGCTGTTTTTCTTTGCAGACGTTGATGTCGAGGTCGCCGGTTTTGTTGTAGAGGCCGACGATCATGCCGCCGTAAACTTCGGTGCTTGGACCCACGAAGAGGATGCCGCGATCTTCGGCGGCTGAGAGGGCGTAGGCGGTAGCTGGACCAGCTTCGAAAGCGACGAGGGCGCCGTTGCGGTCTTGATGGTATTTGGCTGCGACTGGTTGGTAACCGGACGGCAGCGAGTTCATAATAACCGTACCTTTGGTGGCAGTGAGAAGTTCGCTGCGGAGACCAATTAGGGCGGCGGTAGTAATACTGTATTCGATGCGAGTGGTGCCTGTCGTGGTGATTTCTTGGTCGAGGAGTTCAGCGCGGCGAATGCCAAGTTCTTGGCTGACAGCACCGAGGTGTTCTGGGCTGACTTCTATAGTGAGATTCTCGACTGGCTCGCAGTTGACGCCATCGATTTCGCGGTAGACCACTTCTGGACGGCCAACTTCCATCTCGTAACCCTCGCGGCGCATGGCTTCGATAAGGACGCTAAGATGGAGCTCGCCGCGGCCGGATACTTTGTAGCCAAGGTTCATAGGTTCTAGTTTCATGGCTATATTGGTCTCGAGTTCTTTCTCGAGGCGTTCGCCGATTTGACGCGAAGTTGTGAATATACCTTCCCTGCCTTTCATCGGGCTGGTGTTCGGACCGATGTAGATGGAGAGTGTGGGCGGCTCGATTTCGATGGTCGGGAGAGCCTCTGGGTTGTTTCCGTCGGCAACAGTATCGCCGATATTGGCTGCGCTGAGGCCAGCAATCGCGACGATGTCGCCAGCGATAGCCTCGTCGATTTCGTTCTTAGTAAGACCCTGATAGGTGAACAGGCGGTCAATCTTACCTCTGGTTTCTCCGTGGCGGCCGATGATAGCGACGGGCAGATTTTTCTTGGCGCGGCCACGGACGATTTTGCCGATGGCGTACTTGCCGAGATAATTATCAGCAGATAGGGCTGCGACTAGCAATTGCAAGCCGGAACCATTGTCGTCGGTTTGCGGCTCTGGGATATAGTCGATGATGGCTTTGAAAATGCTCGAAAGGTCGTTCTCTAGCTCTGGAGTAGCGCCAGCGCGACCATCGCGGGCGACGGCGTAATAGATGGGGTAATCAAGTTGTGCGTCGTCGGTAGCAAGCTCAAGAAATAGGTCGGAGATTTCGTTTTCCACTTCTTGGAGACGTGCGGCCGGTTTGTCGATTTTGTTGATGATGACGATTGGCTTCAGGTGAAGATCGAGGGCTTTCTTGAGAACGAATTTAGTCTGTGGCATCGGGCCCTCTTGAGCGTCGACGACTAATAGGACGCCATCAGCCATGCCAAGGGTGCGCTCGACCTCGCCAGAGAAGTCGGCGTGGCCGGGAGTGTCGATGATGTTGATTTTGTAGTCGCCATAATGGACAGCGGTTTGCTTGGCGGTGATGGTAATACCGCGCTCGTGTTCCTGGTCGCCAGAGTCCATGATGAGGGTTTGGCTCATTTCAGCCTGGTTATCGCGGAAAGTTCGTGATTGCTTCAAAAGCCCGTCGACGAGGGTGGTTTTCCCATGATCGACGTGCGCGATAATCGCAATATTGCGGATGAAATGCTTGTCCATATTCATGACGTTTTATTATTATATCTTATAATTATAGCACGCTTTAAGATGAAAGTCAATATGCTAGTGCTACTTTGTGTGTTTTTAGGTCATTTACGAGAAACTGTTGTTCTAGTATTCTAGCCATACGTACGTAATAGTGTATTCTGATGGGTCGAAGCCGTATTCGCGAATCTTGTCCAACGCCTGCTGTTTGTATATTTCAGCCTGTCTGACTTGGTTCTCAATGTCAGGGTCTGGCTCAAACATGTTAATCCTGATAGCAACGAACACCTCGTCGTTCTGGACGTCGACAAGAATTGTATAGTATGTGCTTACAAATGGGAAACGCGTAAGAATCGGGTATTTAGCAATCATCTCATTGATGTAATCGTCATAATTACCATCGCCGATTTTTGTCAGGTATTCATCCTCGCCTGGATGCTGTGCGTACCAATCAAAGATATCTCCGCTAGTCAAATGTAGAGGTATGTATAGGTTGTATGTGCTATTGGACTCGATTGTGGCGGTAACACTATATGTGTCAAACTCCTCTCTCGTGATTTCAATTTTGTATTCACCTGGTTTGATTTTGTATGTTTCGCCGTTTTTGTATTCGATATCATTGATCTTAATAAAGGCACTTTTAGGAGCTACGGCGACATTCAGGGTGACAGATTTACTAGCCTCAATAAATAGAGAACTGACATAAACAGCTACTACAATGACTGTGATTGCAGACAAAGCAATTATGGGGATAACTATCTTTTTCATTGCGCTCCTCCTATCCATCTAAATACATAATTATCTGACATAAGCATATGGTGTCTTACACTTGCCGTCCTTTGTCCGCATGAAGCATCGACGATGGACATAGTCCCATCTTCTAGTTGGGCGACAAGCATTATGTGACCTTTATTGCTATAAATTAGTATGTCCCCAGCTTGCACATCGGATTGTTTTACCTCGGTGTAGTTAGGGTTTTTAACAATATAGTTGTATATCGTGCCTACATTTCCGGCAGGTATATTGGGGTCAACCGTCAACCTATATACTGTTGCCACAAAACGGTCGCAGCTATCTCCAGCACTGCCTCCTGTGTTCATGGTGTGTACACAGCCATTACCTACATCACCAGTACCCGCTTCTGTCATTGCCGCGGAATATGCTGGAGTTGGTATATATGCTTCTGTTGTATAATTCTTAACCGCATTTGGCCAGGCGAGCTGGAGAGCGAGAGCATTTATTTCACCGCTAAGGCCGTTGTTACCACAGATACTACTACTCTCTGCACTATTAAAGTATTCGAGAGTCCTGTTTGCAGCATCTATACGTTTTGTAAATACACCATAGTTGGGAATCTTAGTGCGGACAGTGTCGCCTGATCTTTCGATAGCTTGATGGAAGTCCATAACACTACCATACTGATTGTTGATCCATGTCTGGCGCACAATACTGTTGACTTGGGCAGTGTCAGGCCCTATTGTGTCATACCAAGCCTGGTCTATAATGTGAGGTTCGGTATTAATGTGTTCCCATAGGTTTTTGCCACGAACCCAGAGTGCATCCAATTCAATAAGCAACGCTTGATCAATGACTTTCGGATCATGCTTGTTCGCTTCTAAGGCTTTGATTTTTTCATATCCGCCATTTTCCATGGTAGTTGCTGGCGTCCACTGGATGATACCAAACCCACCGCCGCCACCCGTCTCTCCTTGCCATGGATCTATCGCTGGACTCTCTATGAGTAGATTCCCTAGCGCACCAGCGGCAGCTATTGCCGTCAGGCCGCGGCTAATTAGGTAATTCCAGACTTTCTCCTGGTTGGTGTCACCGACAAGTGATGTTGGCCCAGGTGCATTTAAATCTCCACCATCGGGACAACTAGGATTCTTTGATTGATCTGGATTATAAAACAGTATGCTATCGTCGCTATCAAGTGCGGCAAAAACACTGAGGGGCATTGTAATTGGCGCGTATATGGCCAACATGATTAGTAACGGTGATATGATTTTTGTTAACTTTTTCATGATTATTCTTGGAGATATTTTAGCATAGACGGATTAGTAAGCGAGCAAAAATTAGCTTATCTGCTGACAAATGGTTGAGACGTATGGCTCTAGTGTGTATAATAAGCTTATGGTTTTAGAGGTTAAGTCTCGCATCAAACGGTCGTTGTTGTTGGCGTTGGCTTTCGTCTTGATATTGAGCCTCGCCCCGCTTCGGGCATCTGCGAGTGATGATGTATTATTTTACAATCCCGATGGCAGCAGCGGTTGCGGTAGATTATCATCGGTAGAGCTCGAAGGCGATGATAATATCGAGCAAGCCCTTAGATTTTATATTGGTAAGGGTTTGACATTAACACAGGCAGCCGGGATTCTTGGAAACTTCCGCCAAGAGTCGGGAGTAAACCCCAAGTCATTAGAGCCTAGCACGACTGTTGACGCCCAAGGGTTTGATTTCTTCAATCAAGATGTTAGTGCTTCGGTAGCAAGACAGATTCAAGGTGTCTTGATTCATGGTACTATTCCTGACAAAAATGGAAAGACAGACCTCTATCCAAATAATCCGAATGTCAACCGAGGTTTCGGACTGGCGCAATGGTCGTACCACAGCCGGCAACAGAGGCTGATTGATTTTGCGCAAGAATATAAGAGCCCTATCACGAATTTACTCGCACAGCTGGAGTTTACCTGGAGAGAATTGGAGGTTCACTATCCTAGTACGCTCGAGCGGCTTAAGGCCGAGACTGATATTATCAATGCGGTCGTTATCTTCCATAATGAATACGAAGGCTCAAACGATACACCTGATTCGGTACGCAATAATCGCGGCCAAAAAGCCATTGATATCTATGAATCCTACAAGCATCTGGACAGTCTGGCTGTAGGTGGCGGCGCTCCGTGCGGCGACGGCCAGGCGTCAGCGTACACCGATGATAATTTCATTATCTTCAACCAAAACGATCCACAATGGAATGACATTATTTACGGGAATCACTGTTCCGGTTCGCCAACAATCGGGAGTTCAGGATGCGGGCCATCTGCGATGGCGATGATAATTACGGCACTGACTGGCCAGATTGTAACGCCAAAAGAGACAGCAGCATATGCTGAAGCTCAAGGGATGCGTGTTTGCGGAGCTGGTTCGAGCTGGGGGATTGCGTCGATTGCAGAGAATTGGGGTTTGCGATATGAGGGAGTTACTGATTCCAGCGTGGCAAACATCAATAGACTGCTACGAGAAGGAAAGCTGATTATAGTGGCGGGCGGAGGACCGGCGCCGTTTACTTCTGGAGGCCACTTTATAATGATACGCGGCGTAACTGCGAACGGCATGTGGCTAATCGGCGACTCAAATAATACCAAGGGTATTAACAATAGTATGAGGGAGTGGAACCCTACGGAGATAACTAGTTATTGGAGCTCGGGCTCATTAAGGGCGGTATACAAGTAATGGATGCTGAGATGATACGTACACTGTTTAAATCGAAAATATTCAAGGTATCTGCGATTTCCTTTGCCGCACTGATAGTTGTGTTGGTTGGGAGTTACTTCTTGTTTAATTATATGAATGGCGACGACCCGGATGAAGGAGGGTTTGTTTGGGAGTCGCGAAATGTCGTGGACCCGGTGTCTGGCGTGACGCTGTCCGAAGATAATACGGAAGATGAGCATACCGAAGGGCCGATGTTCTTGGGCTTCAGCATATTGAACGATTACGGTATTACGCAACGGCAAATCAATACAATTAGGGCTGCGTTGGTGGCGTATGCGGAAAGTATCGATGTAAAGCTGGAAAGAGTGAGTTTCAAGCAAAACAGCGCAGAATACGAGAGGATTAATGTGATGACTTTCATTGTGGTATTCAATGTGGACCAGCAAGAAATCCATGTGAGGTTGGATTCGGACCAGTCTGCGACTGATGGCGACTTGTCGTTCCGTGACTCCGCCGGTAACTTGTTGTACTCGAATAGATAATAGACAATAAAATAACCCTGGGACACAGGGGGATTTTATTGGTGGATCGTGTAGGAGTTGAACCTACGACCTCGTCTACGTCAAAGACGCGCTCTAGCCAACTGAGCTAACGATCCGTCTGTGGTATTATAGCGTATTTAGCTGTTTTTGACAATACGAGGAGCATATTCTTTGGAGCGGGCAGACTGACGCTTGAAGACGATAAACATACCCAAGATAAGTGCGACACAACCGATTGAAGTATAGAATGAATAATCCCTGAGTACACCTATGCCGCCTAAAGCACGGAAGAAACCGGTGATAGGAGGCAAGAACGGGCGGGCAATATCTACTTCTTGGGCATAAGGTTCGTCAAGCATGTCACCTGAGGCGTCGAAAGCGGTGACAATCAAGACGTGCTCGCCGTTGGCGATTGATTCTTGGGAAACCGGTAGTGGCACGTCGACGTAGCCTTGAGCCATTTCCTCATCGGTGAGCTCGATGTATGTTTCGAAAACCGTGTTGCCTTCGCCGTCTTGGAGCTCGACAAGTACGGCATGGGTGTATTCGTCAAAGAAAACACGAGCGACAGAGTCGCCTACAAGAGTATTATCTGCTTCTCCAGCACCGTTATCTATAATTTCTGCCATTACAGGGCCATATGTGAAAGTGGAGGAGGCATAGCGGATGACGTCATCGTCTGGAGCGGGTGCTGCGACTTCTGCGAGCACTTGGAATGTGCCGTAGCCTGGCAGGAACTCTGTGATGTCGATAGAGCCGTCCGGTAACATTGGTGCGTCATCGATAATCGTCATAGGGATGCCCGTGGACAAGTCAGTAATTGTCA
>Ga0123356_10001604_pt1 | contig 24833 bp, 17 predicted proteins | sample TergutEmb28metaG_2_FD_92546 | JGI IMG/M metagenome (GOLD analysis project Ga0123356, IMG submission 92546) | Embiratermes neotenicus P3 segment gut microbial communities from Petit-Saut dam, French Guiana - Emb289 P3 | ecosystem: Host-associated > Arthropoda: Insects > Digestive system > Gut ...
GGAAGAGGAACAACAACTTTAAATTCTTTTGGCGCTTCAACGCCGGATTCAGGCAGCGCATCAGGATTTTCCAGTTCTAAAAGAAAAGCTGCGTTTAATGAACGGCTTTCTATAAAAGGCATTTGCTTGCCTTCTTCGATCCTTAGCGGAGTTAATACAGGATATATCTGTCCAACAAAGAAGGAATCAAGAAAATCAAGCTGCGGAACATTCCAGGAATCCGGATGCAAAAGCGACAACCCATTTTTCGCAAGCCCCGGAAATATATCATTGCGCAGACATTCATATTGTCTGCTCATAATAGAATGAACTTTTTCAGAAATTGTCTTAAGCTGCTGTTCAGGAGTCATATCGGAAGGATCTATCGGTTTACCAGGTTCTGTTTTTAACAAACGTTTTAAAGCTGCAACCCTTACCATAAAAAATTCATCAAAATTTGTAGAAACAATCGATAAGAATCTTAATCTTTCAAGCAGAGGCATTTCTTTGCGAAGAGCTTCCTTCATTACACGTTCATTAAAATCAACCCAGGAGATATCACGTGCTATGTACGGAAATTTATCATCATTACTCATCACTTCCTCCTTTTCCTCTGCTTATTAACTTAATATAACTTTAAAACCAAAAACATCCTGAAACATTGCGCCTTTTTTTTCTAACCCCATTAATTCTAGCGAAAGATCATAAACCTTATCAACATGAAGAACTACAGTTTCCAAACGGCGCTCTACAGTAATATTCTTTATCTGCTGAGTGTGCCCGCAATCCAGAGCGTCTGCAACTCTTAAAATCGAAGCCATTTTAAAAACAAGAACACGCTCTTCACGCTGAAGCGACATAAACTCTATATCCGACTGCGACGGCGGCTCTCCGCGGTGACAGTTAATAACGTTTGCTATAATTTCTATCTCTCCCTGATGCAAACCAAAAACTTCAGAATTAGCAACAATGTATTGTCCGTGTTTTTGATGACCGGATGCTTTTATATAAGTGCCGACATCATGCAGGATAGCTGCAACTTCCAGCATTACACGATGACGACGGTTCATTCCATGCTCTTTTACAAGAGCGTCAAAAATTGTCATGCAGTGTTTTGCGACATGACGTCCATGCGCTTCATCGTAGTGATATTTTCGTCCAAGATTTGCTGCAGAAGCTATAATCTGCGAAAAGAATTCATCCTGCACAGAAGAATCAACACCTGAAGCCAGGTCTACAAGATAGCCGTCACGGATTGTAACAAGAGGAACAGCAACATTAGCTGCGCCTGTGCGTTCCAAAAAAAGCTTTAAAACAAGCAGCCCGGGAACTAATCCTTCCGCATCGGCATAAGTTATTCCAAATTGTTTAATACAGTCTTCTATACTAAGACTGCGGATTTTTTCTACAAATTTAATAAAGTCATCACGCTCAATAATACGGCAGTTTTCATTTAATTCTTTTCCGATCCTGTCGGCAATAAGACGCGCATCCGCTCCGGCAGCAACCATAGTCCGCACGTGAGCCAGATCCATATCCATGTTAAGCATACCTAAAGTGTTTCTGATGTTTTCGTTTAAGAATCGTTCGTAAAATATTCCGGCTCCAATTCCATGCCTTGAATGCTGATCGATTATAATTGTACCAATTTTTAAACTATGAGCTGCAACCATCTGTCCACGGCGAAGCAGCATTATTTCTGTTGAACCGCCGCCTATTTCGATAATCATGGAGTTAGCACGCCAAAACAGGGAAAGATCCTGTTTTAGCGCAAACCGTACGGCAAGATACATTAACCTGTTTTCTTCGATACCTTCTACAATAATCAGGTTAAAACCTGTTTCCTGCAAAACACGGTCTATAAAAACATCGCTGTTACGCGCAACACGAAGAGCGCTTGTTGCAATAACGTGAATATTTTTATCTTCGATGCCCCAGCCGGACAGCAGCTCACGGTAATTATATAAAACAGAGAGACATTCAAGCATCGATTCTCTGGAAAGCACACGTGTTGTAAAAACATCACGTCCAAGAGAAACGGGGAATGACGCTCGGTCTAAAACCTGCCAGTGTCCATTAGAGTAAACTTCGGCAACATGAAGCCTTATTCCTGTAGAACCAATTTCGATAATTGCAGTTAATGTAGTAGTCATGGCAGCCTCAACGTCTCACAGCACTACAGCTTGTCAATAAGAATTGAACATTTACCAGAAGGAATAGGGAGTGTTTTTTCCTTTACGCCAAGAATATTAATTGTAAAATAGTAAAGCTTTTCGCTTTCCATTTGTATTTCCCATCCTCTGCCGCTTTTATTGGAAAGAATAGTTATCATATTATTTTTAAGAGAAAGATTTTCTACGCCCATTATTTCCAGGCTTGGAATAACCCAATCTACAGTTTTTCGCGGAAGGGAAATAGAAAGCCCTACGATATTTTCGATAGTCAAGCAAATGGTAGAAAGCGCATCGTATGTTAGATACTGAGGACGGGGGAAAGTTGGTTTTCCAGACCATCTTGCAGGTCCTTCTTTTGTAGGCAAATACGCCTCCCAAAGATTTCCTCTGTGATGATTTCCATCCGGGCTCATTGAATCCAGCATAAAATAAACATGTCTAATTGCGCATTCTCTTGCCAAATCCCAGCGCTGATACCGCTCAAGACCCTTAATTACCATAAACGTTAAATATGGAAAAACAGATCCTCTGTACCCTTTTCCGGACTCGTCAAAATCTTTTTCGGAAACTGCAAGAGATGGAAAAGGATGAGGTGTACCAAAATACTTTGGGTCTGAAAGTTTTTCTATTATACGCTCTGCCTTTTCTCCGTTGGGAATTTCAGCTAACAGCGGCCAATAACCTGCGATTGTTTTAATAGGTACTTGTTTTTCGTTCTTGTTAATATCGTAGTAAAAACCATCGGTTGGGTTATACATTAAAGAGTTAATTCTGGTTTTAAGCGAAAAATATTGACGTTTGTACTGGAAGCTAATTTCCTTGTCATTAAGGATATCTGCAAGAGCTGACATATAGAGCATATTAATCGCCATCATGGTATTAAAATCCATGGCATAGTAAGCATCTCCACGCGGAGCGTTGGTCATTCCTGTCGCTGACAGCGGTGTTTTATACAAACCATTAGGTTTTTTAAAAGTAGAATCTATCCAGGACGAATACCTGCAAAGAATTGGCAAAACATCCTTTACACGCTTTTTATTACCGGATTTATGATAGATATTGAACTCAGCCCAGGCAAAAAGAGGTATTCCAAGCCCTTCCGGGTTATCTTTATCAACTACTGGAGCGCCTGTATTGGTATCATAAGTACTTCGGATAGCTCCATTTGACTCCTGACGGCCATAAAACAGATCTAAAGTGGGGTGAGCCTGGAAAATCCTATTGGAATATACCAGAAAAAATGAGGAAAAAATAGCATCTGCCTGAGTAACAGCCTGAGAATCGGGGTAAGAGAAGAATTTTCCTTCTATTTTGCTCTTTTCGCCGCCGTTAATCCAGCAATCTTGTATCCACGCCCACGTTTTATCATAAATATCGACAAAATCCTGGTCATAAAAGTGGATTTTTGGGAAATCATGCTTGATCACCAATACTCCTGTTTAACAAATACAATCTTATAAATATAATACGAAACTGGTCAGAATGCCATGAATTTCGGAGAATTTAATTAAAAATCTGTAAATAATGAAAAAAAAGCTGTTTTAAGCCTGTTATATACAATTATTTCCGTATCAAGTTACGTGCCCACCATGTCCCATCTTCCTGGTAGGTACTATACCCTTTAGCCTCGTATCTGGCGCAAACTTCTGGCAAAGCTTTGTACCAATCCCCTTCCATGTCGGAATAATGCTCACAGTGCGTTAAATGGTGTTCATAAGCTCTAAAACGGATTTCTTCCTCTAAATTCACAGTATGTTCGGTATATTTTTCTTCAGGCGGAACTGCCGCAGCAACTACAGGAGCTGCAACAATAGGCGCTGGCGCAGCTACAGGTGTGACAACAGGCGCTGGTGCGGCAGGCTTTTCTTTTTTTACAGGTTTATCTTTATTTTTCTTCCTAAAAAGAATCAATAAAAGAGGTATTAGCAAAAGCGGCAGTAGAATAAGCCAGGGAAACTCAAAATCCCTTGTTTCGGATTTTGGCTTTGGTTCTGGTTCTGTTTTAGTTTCTTCGACTATATCAGAAATCTCTTCAGAAATTCCGGCTTCGATTAATACTTCCGAGGTTATAATAATATCTTCTATTAAAATTCTAACACGTCTGTTTGGGATTCTGTCTTCTTCGTTTGTGTTACCGCCCCATTCAAACACAGAGCCGTAACCAACAGGATCGGAAAATAAATCACGAGGTATTCCACGCCTAACTAATTGATTAATAACAAAAACAGCTCTTTCTCTGGAGAGAGCAAGCGGATCAATATCGCTTACGGCAAAGGCTGTATATCCGTAAACAAAAATCTGACCAGAAGACAGGTTCTTGTTGTTTATATACCTTGCTATGTTATCAAGCTGAACTCTTGCCCTGTCTTCATTTGCAAACTCGTTACCGCTGTTTGGCATAAACAGCAAAAAGTCAATTTCTTCCTGATCTCCTGTTTCCCCAAAAGCAGAAAATACGGAAACAAGAAGGATAATCATAAAAAAACACAATTTCTTCATAAACTAAAGTCCTAATTTCTATATAGATTTTTCTCGTAATTATTATTATGAATAAGTTTAAACATTTTATCACTAATTAAATAATTAATCAATAACTCTATTGCGTGTCTAAAATCCAAAAACTTCGTTCCAGTCTATTGCCGGCAGAATCAACCAGCGTTAGCGTGCGGTAACCAGGCTGCGGACGGGCTTCCATTTCATGAAAAGTTTGAGTAAACCCCAGATATTGCGTATCAATATGCCAATGAATTATTTCAGATTCGCTGCGATGAGCTGCAGAAAAAACAACTCTTCCTTCGCTGCCGTCTAGTTCCCGCGGAACATAAATTTGGCTTTCCGGCTCAGGGTTAAACAAAGCTAGAACTCTTTCGCCTCGGAAAGAAGACTCTGGTGAATTTAAAAAAGGCGGAAGAGGTTTGTAGTCCAGATTCCAGCGGCGATAATACCATTCTTCCGCGGGAGGAAGCACAAACCATTTACGCTGAAAAGTAGTTATCGAAGAGGCTGATTCAAGAACAACACGGCGGTTTAAGGCTTCGTTTAGGATAATAGTTTGACAGAAAGGACAAGCCCGTATTGCGGGTGCGTTTTTTGGAATATCAGAAAATTTTGTATCTGCGCAGTTAACAGATGCAGGAAAACCTGAGGATGCGCAAGTTTCTTCGTTACGCAGTTCAACTGCAGGTTTGTAAAACCATGTGCTGCGGTTTCCGCCAAGCGAATCAAGAGCAGAAAAAACTTCAAACAGTACAGGAGCAGATGTAAGCCCGCTGCGCAGCTCAGCCCTTCCCTCTCCGGATGCATTGCCAATCCATACGCCTACTGTCCATTCAGGAGTTACGCCTATTGCCCAGGCATCACGAAAGCCGTAACTTGTGCCTGTTTTCCATGCAATGCGTCTTGCGCTTGCGTATTCCTGCCAAATTGCTTCTTCGCCTGGGCGTGCCGCATAGACCAAGGCTTCCAACGTTAGCCATGCTGCTCCAGGTGAAATAACAGATGAAGAGCGGGAAGAAGTTACGCTGCCTAAAGCGGCATATAGTTTTGTTATTTCCAAAAGGGTAACTTCTGCGCCGCCTAAAATAAGAGGAAGCCCATATTCATTACCTGAACGAAAAAGAGTTGTAAGCCCCAGTGATCTAAGGAGGCGGGCAAAACGTTCTACGCCGTAAGTGCGAAGGCAGCGCGCTGCGGTAACATTAAGAGAGCGAGCCAATGCTTCATCTGCAGGTACTACTCCAAGATAACTTCGGCTCATATTCTCCGGGCTAAAACTTCCAATACGTGTTGGAATATCGCTTACAAGAGAAGACGGCAGCAAGTCACCTGAGTCGAGCATAGCTGCATATAGAAACGGTTTTAACAAACTGCCTGAACTGCGGCGGGAGACTGCTATATCAACATCAGGCGCATGAGCTGTTAATGTATTACCTACGTATGCATACACCTCTCCTGTTTTTGTATTAATCACAACACATGCGCCGTTAAAAATACCATTAGAAGAAAACCGATCGGATGCACGGTTTAATATTGACATTACCCTCTCTTGCATACTGCGATCTATAGTAGAGACAAAAGCTGCAGTACCTTTAAAAGAAGATGCTCCTCCATGCTCCAGTACATACCTGTCCAAAAGGTGAGGAGCTAGACGTGGAAGCGGAAGAGGTTCTCCAGGAATTGGTTCTGCCAATGAAAGAACAAGTGTCTCCTCGTCAATATAACCTTTTACAAATAATTTTCGCAAAAGAGCATCTCTCTTGTTTTTTAGCACTTCCCTATTTCGGCCCGGATGAATAATTGCAGGGTTATTGGGAAGAACCGCAAGCGTTGCGGCTTCTGCCCAGGAAAAATCTTCGGAGCTTCTTCCAAACCAGCGCCAGGAAGCAGCTTCAAGCCCAACTACGTTTGCGCCAAAGGGAGCGTTTGCAGCGTAGAGAGCGAGTATTTCGTTCTTGGACTTTCCTGCTTCCAGCCGCAGCGCAAGAATTGCTTCGATTCCTTTTTCAAATACTGTCCGCTTGCGAAAGCCGCGCGAAAGACGTATTGTCTGCATGGTAATTGTTGAGCCGCCTGAAATAATTTTTTTACTGCGAACATTCTGCACAACAGCACGCGCGATTGCGATTGGATCAATTCCGTAATGCTTTCTGAATCTTTTGTCTTCTGCTTCTGTAATTGCGGCAACAAACTTTTCATTTATTGTTTCTGTACCAGGAAAACGCCATTGACCATCCGAGGCAACCTGTGCACCCAGAAGATTTCTATCCCTGTCGTAAAGCACAGGAGAATACGGAACATTAAAAATAGGTTTAGAAAAATTAAAAACAAAAGCAAGGAACAAAGACCAAGCAACCATGCCCAGAATAATCCAGCAGGTATTTCTTAACTTGATCTTCGCTCCTTGCTGTAAAAAGATCACTGTCTAACGCCCGGTATAACTGCTCTTATCGATTCATCATACATGGCATAAGCGTGTATTGCCGGTCTAAAGAACGTGCCTTCGTAAGCTTTATTCACTCTGAACCTGATAACCCTTTCTTCTCCCCTGTTAAGGTTAAAGTAAGTCATCACTCTGTCGTCACGAATATCCTGATAACGGAAGTTAGATGTAGAAGAACTGCCGCCAATACGTGTATTAACAATTTCCCATGAAGCCGGAAGCGGAACAATAAGCGCAACTTCTTCTACTGTTTGAGTATGTGTATTGCGTACCCTAACAGAAATTTCCATATCATCACCTAATTTTAAGTTCTCTGAAGATATGTTTCTATTGTTGGAATCACGGTAATCAACAGAAATAGAAAGACCTTCCGAAACTGCAGGCTCACTGCCTTCTGCAGAAAGACCTCTTACTGTATACCTTACATAAATCGGCATAGATGAGCGATTTGTCGCTGTAAAATTGGTGTTTGATCCTGTCACACTGCCAAATGAATGTTCAGCAATCGGGTTACCGAAAGTAATATTGCTGTTCCTTCCTGCCGCAGAAAAATCCAATGTTACGTTTCCAGATGTGGCATTATTCTGTATGTATGGAGATATAGCAATTAAAGCGTAAGCTGTCTCCTGAGTGGAAAGCCATGCATCTTCGGAAAGCGCCTTAGTTATGTCTTCATATAAAGCTCGTGTTCTGTTTACATCTTCCTGAACAGCGCCAGGTCCTGTGCTTAAGAGTATAAGTGTTTCAAGAATCATCGCCTTGTCTCTAAGAGTAGAACCAAATGTTCTGGAAAGTTCCCTGTACTCACCCTGCGGCATACCAAGACCTCTTATCAAATTTCTTGCTGTGTCTCGCTGTCCTGCATGCCAGTAAGCTGCGGCAAGACGCCATGTTGCCTGAACAGGAATATTGTGACTGCGCAGTCTGTTCATCGAACCAATGTCCGCTTCTCCTGCAAGAGCCAAAGTGTAAAGTCTGTATGCCTGTTCTGCAAATCTACTGCTGCTTGCCTGCCATTGCGATGCATTATTCCTTTGGTAAGAAATCCAGCTTTGCATTGCGCTGTCACGAACTTCATAGCCAGCCTTACGTGCTTCTAAGAGGAAGTGTCCTATATAGGAAGATGTCCAATCATTCGGAGAAGACTCTCCCTGCCAATATGAAAAACCGCCAGATGAAAGCTGCATACCCAATAGCCGTTCAATGCCGCCGTTTATATTTGTTCGTATCTCTGCCTTACGGCTGTCGTTTAATTGAAGAATCTTATCAAGGTAAAGCTGAGGGAACGCTCCGCTTGTTGTTTGTTCTGCGCATCCATGCGGATACTTTACAAGGAAGTCCAGCCGTTTTTCCAAATTAAGCGGCGGAAGCCTTGAAAAACTTGCAACAAGCGTATTTGTACCAGCTCTGCCTGGATACTCAAGGCTTCCTCTCCATGTTTCACCTGGAGCTACAAGTTTTTGCGCTGTTGCAATTACAGGAATTGCAGTTGAACGCACTTCCATTTCTACTTCCTGCTTCGCAGTTCTTAATCCTGATGATTCAGCTGTAACAGTAAATTTTAAACTGCCTGGATTTGCAGGAGCTTTTACTTTAAAGCGAATTAATTTTTCTCCGCTCCTGTCAAAAGAAACATCCTGAGACACAGGTCCTTGAATTTCTGCACCAGGTACAGCCAGATTAACTCTTACGTTCCTTCTGCCGTCTCTTTGGGAATTTACATATACAGGTACTTCTACTTCGTCATTTGGAGAAAGAACACGCGGCAGAGAAGCAAATACCATAAGATCCGAAGTTACCCTAACTGTAGTCTGCGCAGTTCCGTAAGCTCTAAGTGTCCTACCTGTCGCAGATTCATTTGTTGCAGAAGCCGCAAGAACCATTATGCGTACTGCGCCCATATAAGGAGGCAGATCAAATGTTTCTGTTTTTTCCTGACCTCTTCCTATTTGGAAAGGTCCAAAGAAACGCACAACAGGTTTAAAGCGCTGGGTTTCTTTGTTTGGATCTACTTCGTCGCCGTCATAACCTCCGCCGCCGATTGCAAGAAGCGTTTCCAGTCTGCCTGAGTGCGCTCCCATTATTTCCTGGAAGAGATCCCAGGATCTAATAAACGAAGCGTCTCTTGCATAAAAAGTATTTCGTGGATTAGGAAGACTAAACCTTGTAAGTCCAAGCAGACCTTCATCTACAACTGCGACCGTGTAAGCCATCGGTCTTCCACTCGCTTCGCTGACTGTAAATGAAACTCTGGATTCCGCCTGCCAATTATCCTGTGTCTTTATCTGAGGGTTAAGCACAATCCTTGGCTCTTCTATAGCAACGGGAGTAACTCCATAAAGCCTGATTGGAAGATCGTTTTGCGTTTGCAAATGAGGCTGAACTAAAGTTATATGAACATATATGTTTGGAACCATCGAAGGCTCTGCATTGAATTCAAATCTGGTTGTCTGATCCTGACAGGTAATCCATTCGCTTGCCAGTATGTTCCCGCCTTTCTCGATTACAACAAGGGCTGCCGCATCTTTATTGGAAGGGAATGTTACTTGAACTCTTTCGCCCGTACTATATGAAGGTTTAACAGGCGTTAACACAAGCATGGACTGTGAGCCCTGACCTGTATCCTGAGAGCGCCCTGCCCAACCTGGCCAATCAATATAAACAATCTGCGCAGCCGCATGACCGCCCGAACTGTCTCTTGCTATAACAAGGTAGCGCCCCCAATCAGGATAATTAATTCTAAATCTATAATTAGCTCTGCCGTTTACAACATTAACAGATTGACGGGAGATGGGGTTTCTGGAAAGTGTCGAGGCAAATTCTGCAGACTCTCCTACGCTTCTTTCCCACCACCAGCGCCAACTTAATTTATAAATTGCGCAATCAAGCGTTATATTTCCCTGAGCAGGTTTTCCATCTTCGTCAAGAACAACTATCTCCGCAGTATGATCTACATCGGTAAGCAGCATGTTTCTTGTCGCATCACCCTTAGGCAATTTAATTCCAACGTAGCGGTTGTAAGGAGAATACTCCATGCTGACTTGTTCAGAGGAGAATACGCCTGACGGTTCAAAGACTCGTGACATAAACCGCGCTGTTACTTTACCTGGAACAGCATTGCCCGGGTTTAAAGTCATGTTAAAGGATGCGTTTCCGTCTTTATCAAGAGTACCGTTCCAAATATCCTGGCGTTCAGATGAAACCCTTCTTGATGGATCGCGGAATGAAAAATCACTAAAGGCGTTGAATGTTGTTTCTTTATCTGAGTAAGTTACAGAGACATCTGCCTTTAACCCCGCAGCAGGAGCGCCGTAAAGCCATTCTGAAGAAATCGGAATCCGCTGAGAGCCGCTCTTTATATATTCATTGCTGCCAAAATCCAAATCGATCTTTAACCTGTTCGGCATTACTGTTTCTATTTTTATATTTCTGTTAAAAGTACTTCCGCCTACCTTTACTCTCGCAGTCCAGTCTCCTGTTGGAGCATCGGATGCAGTAGAAACAGTAATTGGATAAAAGCCGTCTACAGAAGTTGTGTAAGTGCGGTTTACAACAGGACGGCCTCTTGGATCTTCGAGCTCAAACGAAACAGGATGATTCGCAGGAATAGTTCCCTGTGGATCTGCTAGAAGGAATGTTAGATATATTTCATCTCCTGGACGCCAAACATCACGCTCGCCGTAAATTAACCCTCGAATACCTGACGAGGGTGTTCCGCCGCCGACATCAAAATGACTTACAGAAAGTGCCAGAGAATCATTTACTTTTAGATATGCTCTTCCTAAATTGTTTTCTGCTGATATAAATAAACGTGAACCGCTTCCTGTTTCGGAAGATGCAGGAACTGTTGCAATACCATTTGCATTTGTTCTGCCATGATATATAAGTCGACCCTGGAAACTAAAAACTTTAAACTCGGTATTGGGAGAAGGGCGGGCAGTAATTAGATTAGTTGTAGAAACCAACCATGCGCCGTCTTGTCCTCTTTTTGCAAGAAGCCCCAGATCTGAAACAAGTACGTTACGTCCTTTTGTTATATTGTTACCGCTCATGGGAATATAGTATGCAGGATGGCAAGGATCGTTACGGAATCTGTTCATATCACTCCAGGGGATTCCGCCCGGAACGCTTATCTGATAACCCCAATCATAATCCCACCCGCTGTATTCGCTTCTGTCTGCGCTAAAGCGTGGAAAACTATCATCCGGAAACTCCAGATTAGCAAAGTTACCATGGTTATTTGTGCAAGCATATTGAATATGTCTGTGCCTAAAACTAATTCTTATATGGAACATTCCGCCTGGAAATTTTTGGCTTAGCTCAGCCATATCAAGTCCACGGCGCACCCATCTGTTTTGATCAGAAACTGCCCATCTAAAATTATATGCTTTTGTCCAAACAGGCTCGCCTACACGATCAAGCTGAGCTTCTCCTGCAAAATTATTAACCTGAAGAAACTGGAACATATTATGGTTATGTATTTGAAATGCCTCAACTAAAATACCGGTAACATTTCTGGTTTCTACTACTAACTGCGCACCCTGGCTTGTAGGCAAAATAACACCTGCTCCTGTAAAACGAACCTGCGGAAGCTCCCATCTGTCAGGAACAGTAAACTGAACAGGAACATTTAAGCGATTACCATTGGAGTCTGCCAAATCCTGAATAACAAGCTCAGCTCCGGCAGTTACTCCCCCTGCGTTATTTCCGTATATCCTGACAGTATTACCTTCCACCGAATATCGCACATCAGAGTTTCCGGCAAGAGAAATAAATCCTCTTAAATCCATGTCCTCGCTTATATTGGAAGAAAAAGAAACTTCTATTACATTGTTAATATAATTTAAGTTAAGCACCTGGAATACATCTATGCCCGGGATCACAACCGAAGTAAATCCATTTTCTCTTATCCCTAAAGGAGAGCCATTCCAGGTAATTTCTACAGTTCTGGAAGATTCGCCCCGTGAAACGGGAGGAAATGTAAAACGATGAAATCCGTTTTCATGAATCCAGGAAGGTTTTCCAAGTTCTCTGGAATTAACTACCTGCGTAATTTTAGAAAATTCCGCATCTTCATCTGCGCTAACTGTTCCCGAGATAATAACATCGTCATTATCGCCTAATTGCACAGGTTCAAGCTCTACGATAAAAATGGGCGGCGCTGCCATGAAGTTAAAATCGAAGGGAGTAATGCCGTCAACATTGATTCGAACCTGATATCTCTGCCCCGGTCTATAACTTTCTGAAGGAGTAAAAATTAAAGTGTATTCGTTATACCAGGAAGCCGTACCTTTTACAGAGGGGCTAAAGGCAAAAGCGTTTGATTTTAAAGGAATCGACGTATCCTGAGGAAAAGTAAATTCAACAATTACAGGTTCATTCTTGCTTATGACGCCGCCTGTGACTGCGGTAATCTGATTTGGGTCGGGAGGAGTTTTACCTTTACACGATAAAACAAAACCGCCTGCAAGAATAAACATCGCGGCAACACAGATTATATTGGAAAATAAATTGGACTTTTTCATAGCCCCTCCAGGATTGGGATTATGAAACTAGTATAACATAAATAAAGAGCTCTCTGCTATCCCGGAAAAAAGCTGCTGAGATGACTTTAAATATGATTTAAAAGGATCGATATTTATTTCATCATTATTTACTTTATCATTTACTTCTTCTACAGGCGGAATTAAAAAGCCTGCGATTTCTTTAACTTCGCTGTCAGATATTCGCTTGGTAATTTTCTCCAAATCATTTAATACTTTATTCTGCTGCACTTGAGTTAATGGATACCTTAACGCAAGCCGAACAACTTCCGCCCCTTCTTCGGCAGCAGCTTTTATACTGTTAAGCCCGTTCCTTAAACCAGAAATTGCTTTTTCGTAACGTTCTGTTCTCCCGCTCTTTTCCTGAGGATTGTTAAACTTATTTTCTACCCTTTTAAATGCTTCCATAATACGGCGATCTATTTCTTCACGGCGCTGAGGCAGCGCAAGAAATTTCTCCGTATTCCCTGAATGCAAGCCTGCAATAGCTAACCCATCCTGAAAGAGACCATAGTTAAACACATTAGTGTTTTGCTTAAATTGATTTTCGAACCATGCGGCATAAAGAGAAAGCCTTTGGTCTGTTAGAACCTGTTCTCCATTACCAGAGCGGGCTTTGAATGGCCTGCCGTCTCTAAGAGCACGCACAATCCATTTTTCTATAGGGCTAAAACGGTTTGATTCCGCATTTGAACGTTCTTCAAACCGCGCGCCCCGAAAATGCGTTTTAAAATCCGGGAATGCAAGGTCTAAACCGGCTATCCATATTTCGTTACTGCCAAGGGTTCGCGCAAAATCCCAGGCTGTTGTCGCAACCGAGCCGCCAGCTCCAAGCATGCCTTTTAAATCAACTTGCTTTTCTATAAAAGCGCCAAGCGGAAACAAGGAGCCGCATAAAAATCTATTTTTAAAAGGCAGACTTAACACTGGCGGATAAACAGCAGACTCTGCTATCAGCGCAGTTCGCTCACCCATCTCTTTACAAAAGCAGCGATCCAGATGGCGGCTGTTCCAAAACTGAGGATCAACTACCATGACAAAATCCGGCTGTACTCCGTTTTTAATAAAAAAACGAAGACTAGTGTCTACAGCTACGATAATGCATCTTTCGTAAATCTCATGCAGCATTGGTTTAATTTTATCCAAACTGGGTCCAGCCGCCGCCAGAAAAACAGGTAAAGATTTTTCTTTGCCTTCTGATTCGTTAATAGCCAAACCTGCAAGATGCGATACACCAGGGATATCTCTTATAGCTGTCATGTTTTTTGTTAAATTACGCACCCATCTTTTTCCAAAGCGCTTGTGGGTTGCCGCATTCACATCATCTTTCATTGCCCATGTGCGGATACGATCCTCTATTGTTCTGTACCATTGTTCATCAAACCCAACAAGCGCTTTATTGCGGATGATTGAAGGAAATGTTTTTTTATTATCGCTTTTAGAAGAGTTAAGCTCATCTGCTATTGTCAGCGCACTTGCAATTCCTTCTCCGCTGCCGCCAATAACAAAAATTAATTTATTTTTAATAAAAAAATCTGTAAAATCTCTAAGTTCAAGCGCTTTTAAAAAAAGGCTTTTATGTTTTTCTATAATTATTACAGGTTTTCCCTGCTCAATGGCGGTTTTGGCGGCAGCTTCTGCGGCATAACCAAAACCAAATCCAAAAATTACAATAAAGCCTTTTTCTGCGCTGACAACTTCTGCCAAACGCTGACCCTCACGCAATGGATCGCGCGGAGAATGAACATGAAGCCCGTTTATACAAAGGGTAGGTTCGCCGCAAGGAGTTGCTTCAATTTTAATTTCTTTTTGTAATATATCATCAGCAATACCATCATCGCCGCAGGTAATATCCTCCCAAAAACCAGGGTAATGCCGCTGCAGAACTTCTCTATTTTTTTCTAAAAACGACATCCCTTCTCCCTCTTCCCTCTTCCCTCTTCCCTTCTCCCTTCTCCCTCTTCCCTTCTCCCTCTTCCCTTCTCCCTTCTCCCTTCTCCCTTCTCCCTTCTCCCTTCTCCCTTCTCCCTTCTCTCTATTCCAATTCTAAAATTATCTTCATACCGCCTGTTATCTGCGTACCTGGCGGCGGACTTTGGCGGCGCACCCAGCCGTCACCATAAATTTCTACGGTTATGTCGTCTCGCAGCAACAGAGGAAGAAGTGTCCTTTTTGCAATACCTGTGTAATCAGGAACATGCGAATGAAGTTCAGGGAGGCGTCCTGCAGGAATATTTACCATAGGCGGATGATACACCTGCTGATTAAGCTGGCGTGGAATTCCAAAGTAATCGATTAACGCTTCTGCCGCTTCACGGATTGCAGGCGCAGCAATTCGTGCGCCAAAGATTTGACCTTGCGGTTTTATAATCGCAAGATACAAAAGAAGCGAAGGGCTTTCCGCAGGAAGCAGCGCAACACAGCTTGCGATAAAATCAGTCTCTGAATATCTTCTTGTTGCAGGATCAATCATTTGGGCAGTACCTGTCTTTACCCCGATTGACATATCACGCAACCCGGCACGCCAACCCTGACCGCCAAGAGAAGCGGTAGCTGTATCTGCCATGTAGGAGCGCATAGCTCTTGCGGTTTGCGCGCTTATAACCCTGCGGCTTTCCCCGCCTTCCCAATCTGTGACTGTTCTGCCATCAGCTGATATTATTTTTGAAACAATTCTTGGCGGAACTAGAACACCGTCATTTGCAATCGCAGTTGTTGCCTGAAGTATCTGATATGCGGAAACCGCAATTTCCTGACCAAACGCAATAGTCGGTTTAGAACGTTCAGACCAGCTTGAACTTGGCACAAGGTAACCGGCTGTTTCGCCAGGGCTTCCGGAGCCTGTTCGTGAACCAAAACCAAAATTGCTCATCATCTGATAAAACGTACTTGAACTGACATTATCCGAAGCATAAGCGGCTCCTGCGTTACAGGAGTGAATAATAATCTCTCGTGCTGTTACCCTGCCGTGATTTCCAAGGCAATTAATTGGAGTACCCCGTGACGGATTATAAATACCGTTGCAAATAAATGTAGTATTAGCGGAAATTGCGCCTGAATCCATTAATGCTGCAAGAGAAAAAACCTTAAACGTTGAACCCGGCTCAAAAGCCCAGATAACAGGACGATTCATTCGGCTAATAACATCCGAGGCACGGATATTATTCGGGTCAAAATCAGGTAAAGAAGCCGAACCAAGAATATCCCCTGTTCTGGGATCCATCGCAATAAACATTACAGCTTCGGCTTTTGTATCCAGCATCGTTTTTGCGGCTATTTGCTGTAAAATATGCTGAACATAAGTATCGATAGTTAATACAATCTGCGATCCCTTCCCATCGTTATCTACGCCGTCCAAAATATTGTTAAAAGCAAATTCAATGCCTTCAAGACCTCTGTTTCTGTCTCCTACAAAACCAACAATTTGACCTGCAAGATTTTTTTCAGGATACACCCTGCCTACAATAGGCTGTACCATTACACCTCTTATCTTTTTTTCATCCAGTATGGCGCTAAGACGTCTTGCCGTACTATCATCTATCTGTCTTCTTAAATATAGGAAATTTGACTCAGAGGAACTTATTCTGTTTTTAATTTCCTCAGGGGTCATATCTAAAATAATCGAAATTTCGTTCGCCAAAAGATCAATATCTGTAATTGATGGACGCCAAACGCTAACATCGGCAAACCTTATTTGAATAGCAAGAAAACGTCCGTTTCTGTCCAATATAGAACCACGTTCGGGTAGATTAATTCTCTGCCTTAGAGCAGGAGGTTTTGCGTTTCCTGCCATCAAAACAGCATAATGAATAAGTAAATAAAGGAGAAAAGCGCCAAGCAATGAAAAAACTATAATGTATCGACGTTTCAGATTCATTTAATACCCCAATACCTTCCCTATTATACTATCAATATGAACCGAACCATAAGCACGAGAATCATAAGAAGAAATACTGTTATCCCCTTCGGCGTAAAATTTATACCCTTCAACCGCACAGTTTGATACTGAGGTAACCCGTTTAACTGCCAAATCTCCAATAGGTGTATAAAAAATGACAACCTCCCCCTCTTTGGGCAAAGCCCACCGAATCAAGTACTTTTGAGATGGCATCCGAATCCCGTACCTTAAACGGTTAATAACAAGAACAGTGCCGTCGTATATTGAAGATTCCATTGAATGCCCCTGCGCAATAATGAAGTCAAAAACGAAAAACTTCAAAATAACGGCTGCAGCCACAGCTAAAATAACTGGCTTAATTCCTTTCACTATGTATAATCCCAATCGCATTTTTTGTCGATAAATCAGTATATGGCAGCAATAATAGAAAAACAACGTGTAAGCAAAAGGCGAAAAACATCATCTTCAAGACTTAGTAATAAATCGGCAGGTTTTAATGCCGGATTTATGAATCAAATTCACCAAAAACCAGCTCATTCAAAAAAGAAGAAAACTCCTCTTTTTACACGTTTTAAAAAGACAGAAACTATAGAAAAAACGCCAAAAAAGCGCCAATCCAATGCCCGTGTTAACTCACGCAGTAAAGACCAGCGCTCTGGTTTTAGTTTTAAAGTCCCTTCTCTTGCTACCCTGGCAGTAGTTGCAGGAATTATGGTTATAGCCATGGCTGCGTTAAACATCGAAACTATCAATATAAGAACTCCTAATATTTATGCTTTTAAGCCTTCCGAAGACGCCGAAACTGCTGAAAAGCGTGTTATTCAATATGCGGCTACTGGAATTCCAGGTATTTTTCCGGAAAAAATCGAAAAAAACGAGACTCCTATCCCAGAAAGCGGAATAACTTCAGAAACGGCTGCTTTAAACAAGGCAAATGATAACCCTCATGGAATGTTGGTTACTTTTGAGTGGCAAAAATATAAGGTTCAAAGGGGTGATTCCATATCCGCAATTGCGCAGAAATTCGGAGTATCTGTAGGCGCTGTTATCGCTTCCAATGAAATAAAGAATGCAAGAAGGCTTCAGGAAGGAGCAAGTTTACGCATCCCCAATATTGATGGTATTCCGTATCAAATTCAAAGAGGAGACAATCTTTCAAAGATTTCAACCTCTTTTAATGTGCCTTTAGAAGTTATTTTGGATGTTAATGATATAAAGAGCGACAATATTAAACCTGGAGAAGTGCTTTTTATTCCTGGCGCAAGAATGAATGATATCGACCTAAAAATGAGTCTTGGCGAACTATTTATGTACCCGCTTCAGGGAAGGCGCATTATTACCAGTTATTATGGCATGAGAAAAGACCCAATAAGCGGTGTTCTGCAATTCCATGCAGGTGTCGATTTTAGGGCAAACACAGGTACAACAGTCATGGCAGCGCTTGATGGAACAGTATCTGTTACAGGCGAAAATTGGTTATATGGTAAATATATAATAATGAGCCACGGTAACGGCTACAAAACGCTTTACGGTCATTTGAATTCTTTTGCGGTTAAACAAGGCGACAGAATTGCAAGAGGCAGAAAAATCGGCGAAGTTGGCAATACAGGTTATAGTACAGGACCTCATTTGCATTTTGGAATATACGATAAAAACAATAAATTAGTTAACCCTCTGGAACTACTAAATTAAATCTGATATAGTGAGGCTATATGAAAAAACTTCTTTTGGTGCTATTGGCTTTTCTTGCGATTTGCACCTATATTCGCGCTTACGATGCTGCAGAAACCGGTAAAATATCTCCTGTAAATTCAGTGGAAATTACACGATAGAATACATTACAATTAAAATATGACACTTAAAAAGAAATCCACCGTTGTTGCAAACGCTGATTCCGGCAATTTTAGCGAAGTTGTGGATAAAGCGTGCGAAGGTCTAATGGATAAGCACATAAAATACTCAATTCGGCGGATTCAGGAGATGGAAGACCGTCTTTCCGGTCTGGAACATGAACTGGATTTGTTCCTAAATAACAGGGAACTGGCATGAAAAACCGTTCCATTGCGCTATTTTTACTGTTTTCTCTTGCATTTATTCCGCAGCTGTTCGCAATAGAATTTAACGGGCTAACACTCTCGAATGACGATAGACTCTTATACAGAACAGATTTTGAATCACAACATGCGCTCTATTTTACAGATCTTTCAGATATGTCAACACAGCAATTAACAGCTATTGCAGAAAAAATGTACCTTGTAGAAAACGGAAGGTCAATAATTGCTGTAAACAAGCTGGGAGCGGTGAACATTTCGGTTTCTGGGGGGTTGCCGTCTCCTGTAAAAGGTTATCCTTCATTTTCAAGCGGCAACATTCCTCTGCGTGGTACTCTGCAGGATTTAGCGGCATCATCTGACGGACGCTGGATTATCCATGTGGAGCCAACCAGCCCTGGTTACGGCAATTTGCTTCTTGTTAACACAAACAGCGGCGCAAAACGTGTGATAAGCGAAAGAGTTGAATTACCTAACGCAGACTTTCCAGTAAAATGGAGTCCTGATTCAAGGCTTTTTGTTTATGCAAAAGGCGGAAGACTTTTTTACTTTCCTATTTTAAATAATCTTTCCGCATTAATAGACGAGCGATTTAGAATGATAGGTCCCGGAGGAATAGATTCAGTTACCTGGGGGCAAAAAGGTGATTTTTATTACTATACCGGTAATACGCTATATAGAGTAATAAACCCGGAACTTTTTACAAGAACAATTTACGGAGATTTTCTCTCTATTGGAGCGATTGCCGCAGTACTTCCGCTGGATTTTGACTTTGGCTTTGATCGTTTCTGGATTGCTCCTGATTCAGGTTCTATATTGGTTAATAAAAACGGAAAAGGTTTGTTCTTTTTTCTGTTAGGTGACAATAAAAACAGCGCTGCTGTTCTGCCTCATGTGCTTACTCCCTACGGAGCAGAAAACTTTAGTGTCCTATGGTCTTCCGCAGGCAGCGTTACAGTAATTTATACTTTAAAAGGCGATACATCCGTTTTTCGTTTTGAAGTTGACGGCAGTACAATAAAAACTTTAACTCAAAGAATTAGTCCTGCAATGCCAAACGGAGCATTATCCCCTGATGGAACAAGAGCAGTTTTTTGGGGAGAAAACGGTTTAGAACTTTGGGATTACGAAAACTGGCGTCATATTCAGCGATTAAGCTTTAACCCGGTATTTTCCTGCGTGTGGGTTAACAACAGATCTTTTATTACAGGAAACTCAAGATTCATAGAAGAAATAAATGTTACGAGTTCCTCTTTTCCACGCAGGAGAATTTGTCTTTCGGGCGCAGAAGACTTTGGCTTTGAAGAAGGTTCTGGCATTCCGTCACGAATACTTGCAAAAATGGGGAATGACTGGTTTTCCAGCGATGGAAAAAGCGCATGGGCATCTGTAAGCGATGCGCAGCTGCGGCCTGTTTCTTTTGCTTCCAACCGTTACCGTGTTTTTATGGAGTCTCAGGGTGTTGGCGACTTTAGAAATATTCCAATGATCCGCAGCATGTCTGCCACAGGCACTTTATCGCTTGTAGCAAAACATACAGTTAACAGCGTATTTACGCCCGGACGGCAAATACCAATTGCGCTTTGTTTTGATCTTTACGATGACGATTCAGGGCTTACGCAGGTATTGTCAGCCCTTAAACGCAGAAACATAAGAGCTACTTTCTTTTTAAACGGCGAGTTTATCCGACGCAATCCGCAGGCTGCTTCCGCTATAGTCGAAGCCGGACACGAAACAGGATCTCTTTTTTACTCTCCCATAGATCTTTCTGATACAAGGTATCGTATTACTCAAGAGTTTATTGCACGTGGTCTTGCACGCAACGAAGATGAGTTTCATAAAGCTACAGGAAAAGAACTTTCCATTCTTTGGCATCCTCCGTTTTACCGCACTTCAAACCAGGTAAATGCAGCGGCAACCGCATCAGGATATGTCACCGTTCAAAGAAGCATGGATCCTGGCGACTATCTTTCCAAAGAAGACGCTTTAAGGCTTAATTTGCGTCAAATTCCGCCTGCAGAAATGATCGATTTTATTATTTCAAAAAGAGAAGCAAATGCCATTGTCCCAATTCGTTTGGGGCAGCTTCCAGGCGGAAGAGATGAGTATTTGTTCCAAAGAATCGATGTACTGCTTGATGCGCTTCTGCGCTGCGGCTACGTTATTGTTCCTGTTTCTGCTATAATTAGATAATCGGATATGCCAGAAATTCAACCAATATTAGATTCTATTCCGCAGCTAATAAAAAAAACTTTTCCTATTCCAGGGCGATTTAGAAGCGCACTTCCTTCTGATATTGCAAAACTTTCACGTCTTCTTACAAATAACCGAGGCGATAGATCTTTATCTTATTTAACACGTCCGAATTTTCTTTCCGCTTATTTACATTACTTTTTACCATGGAATCTTTACCGCTTATGCCTTTTGCTGCCTGGTTTAAACATTAATCTTTCTGCAGGGGATACAATAACCGATTTAGGATGCGGTCCGCTTACATTTGCATCAGCGCTATGGATATCCCGCCCTGATTTACGAAACATCAAGCTGGAAATTAATTGCATAGACCGAAGCGGTCCTGTGCTGGAAGCGGGAAAAAAGTTTTTTACCGCTCTTGGCGAAAGCGCCTGGAATATAAATCTAATAAAAGAAGACCTTGATATAAGAAAGATACATAAAAACACTAACCGAAACAGCGCTTCTCTTGTCTGTGCTGTAAATATGTTCAATGAAATATATGAAAATATACCTCATAGTAATACAGAAGGACTTAGAAAAATGGCGGCAAATGCGGCTGTTTTTATGCATAATGAATCATCAGAAAACGCATCTATTCTGACAGTTGAGCCTGGCATTCCTCAGTCAGGTAAATTTATCTCTTTACTGCGAGATGAACTAATAAAACTGGAACGCATGCCTGTATCTCCCTGTACGCATACTGCTGCCTGCCCGCTTGGCGGCGGCAAAGGAAAAAAATGGTGTCATTTTGCTTTTGATACGGCTAGCGCGCCAAAAGAGCTTCATCGCCTTTCCACCGCTTCAAGGCTTCCCAAAGACAGACTTGCATTTAGCTTTCTATTGGCAGGCGGAAAAAATACAGCAAAACCTGAAACAGTGCGTGTCATATCCGACGCTTTTAGCCTACCTGGGAATAAAATGGGGCGCTATGGCTGCTGCAGTCATGGGCTTATCCTACTAACAGGAGAAAAGAGCCGAATTAACAAGCTGCCGCCGCTAAGCATTGTTTCATCATTTTCTTTATCCCAAGAGCGTGATGAAAAAAGCGGAGCGCTTATAATGGAAATAGGAGCATAATATGAAAACAAGACCGCTATCCAGCATTCATACACACACCATTTTTTGCGACGGCAGAGACGATGTAGAAACCATGTGCCGAACAGCTTATGAAAAAAATCTTTTTGCTATTGGGTTTAGCGCACACTCTCCCATCGAAAAGCAAATAGGCAGTGAAAGCGGATGGAACTTAAAAGAAGAAAATGTAAGCAAATATACCGCGGAGGTTCTTGCCGCAAAACAACGCTGGCAGGGAAAGATACCTGTGTTTCTTGGCTATGAGGTTGATTATATAAAAGGAAGGCGTTCTGCGCTGGACAGCGATATAACCGCATTAAACCTGGATTATACAATTGGCAGCGTACATTATTTATTCCCGGAAAACGGAGCTAATTTTTTTACTGTAGACGGCTCAATGGAAGAGTTTGAAAGAGGATTAAGCGAAGGTTATGCAGGAGATGCGCTTGCCTTAATGCATAAATATTATGACGCACAGGCAGAGATGATAAAAAAAGGCGGTTTTGACATACTAGGACACCCGGATCTTTTAAAAAAGAATTGCAAGGATAAGAACTATTGGGCAAAAGAAGCTGAACTGGAGCGCCAAAGAGAAATAGCACGCCTTGCTGCCGATGCAGGAATAGTTATAGAAGTAAACACTGGCGGTATAAACAGAAAAAAAACATGCGATGTTAACCCATCATTACCTTTTTTACAATTAATATGTGAATACAAAGTTCCTGTAATAATAACATCCGACGCTCATTGTGCAAATCATATTGATGGAAATTATGACATTGCATTAAACACGATAAAATTAGCTGATATTAATGAACATGTTCTATTTAACGGTAGGGTAAACGGAAAGCCAATATGGCAAAAAGAAAAGTTATAAAATTATAAAAAAAGTCCTCGACTTCCCATATCGATTTTACTATATTTGATTTTAAGGAGTTACTATCTTCGCGTTGCGAAGATAATCGATCTAATTCACCGCATTGAATTTTGGTCGGCGCGGTGCGACAGGGAGTTTTTATGCCAAAAACAAAACAAACACCAGGGTCATTGCTCTTGGATTTTATTGACAAACATGGGCTTAATTGTAATAGACTATCAAAGGAAATCAAGTGCAGTCAGACCGTGTTAAGGTTAATAAGCCTTGACAAAAGCAGGATTACAACGTCCATCGCTGTTCGGCTTGCAAAATACTTCTCTACAAAGCCGGAATTATGGCTGCTTGCGCAGATGGAATATGACCTTGAAAAAGCCGCCGGTAATAAAACACTGGCTAAAACACTCAAGGTTATAACAAAACCTCCGGCAAAGGGTGAACGTTAAAAATTGTAATGGTGCTGTCCGAGAAGAATTAGAAACCACAGAGGACACGTAGTATAGGCAACTGTAGTTGCCCTGAGATTTTTGTTCGAAAATCTTACGCTCTCCGTGAAACTCCGTGTACTCCGTGGTTAGATTCTTACTTATTGGACATCTCTATTACTCTTATCTTGATTTTATTACATCACAGCGAGTGCAATGTTTTGTAATAACACAGCAGGAACAAAACGGGCTTACGGGACGGCATACCCTTTGCCCGTAAAGAACCAGAAGATAATTAATTCGTTTCCAATATTTTTTAGGTTGTATTTTTCTTAAAATCATTTCTGTTTCATCAGGATTTTTACTTTTAAGCCATCCGCATCTATTTGATATACGATGCACATGAATATCAACGCATAAACCCTCAAGATCAAAAGCTTCTGTAAGCACAAGATTGGCAGTTTTTCTTCCAACTCCCGGAAGAGCAAGCAGCTCATCCATTGTTGCAGGCACTTTACCATTATACTGTTTAAGAAGAATATTGGAAATTTTCTTTAAAGAAGCAGCTTTGTTGCGGTAGAATCCGACAGGATATATTAATTTTTCCAGCTTTTCCTGTTTTACTGCGGCCATTTCTGCAGGATTACGCACTTTTTCAAACAGCCGTTTGGAGGCTGTAAGAGTAACTTCGTCTTTTGTCCTCAGGCTCAAAATAGTAGACACAAGCACTGCCCATGGTGCATTTATCGATTTATCTTTTTTGTAGTATTCCGCAATAGTAGTTACAGAAGGATCTGGTAAATTATCGCACCATTTTTCCAATGCGCAGAATATTTTTTCCCACTCTATCCTCACTCTTTACTCCGCATTTTTTTCCAGGAGACTCTGTGCAAAAACTTCTACTGCCCTGCCTTTACCTACAGAGCCAAGTCCTTCTGCTGTTTTTCCTTTTACAAAAACACAATCGGCAGAAACTTCAAGCGTGTCAGCTAATGATTTGCGAATAGCTTCGCGAAAAGGCAGTATTTTGGGTTTCTCGCAAATAACCACACAATCAATATTTATAATTTTCCATCCTGCTTTTTTTACACGTTCATAAACATTTTGTAAAAGTTTCATAGAATCCGCATCTTTCCACGCAGGATCGCCTGGCGGAAATAATTCACCTATGTCTCCAATAGCAGAAGCGCCAAGAAGAGCATCACAGACAGCATGTGCAAGCACATCCCCGTCCGAATGACCATCTTCGCCTTTATTAAAAGGAATCTCTACTCCGCCAAGCAGGAATCTGCGTCCTCTTACCAGGCGGTGCACATCGTAACCTATTCCTGTTCTTATTCTTATCATCAACGCTCCATTTAGTTAACTAATGCCACTCCCGGCATTGGACGGAACATTTTAAAAGATAAATATTTAAAAGGATGAATATCCAAAGCATTTGCATACCATCCTTCAATCTCTGCTGTATCAATAATATTTAATGCAGGGCTGTAAAAAATAGGCAGAACAGAGCCTCTGTCCAATAAAAGTTTTTCTGCTTCTGCAAGAGTTGCCAGGCGTTTAGTGCCTTCTTCTATCATGGATCTTTCAATTAATGCTTCAAAATCTTCATCATCATGGCGAGCATCATTTAAGTTTGAA
>Ga0123356_10001605_pt1 | contig 24829 bp, 27 predicted proteins | sample TergutEmb28metaG_2_FD_92546 | JGI IMG/M metagenome (GOLD analysis project Ga0123356, IMG submission 92546) | Embiratermes neotenicus P3 segment gut microbial communities from Petit-Saut dam, French Guiana - Emb289 P3 | ecosystem: Host-associated > Arthropoda: Insects > Digestive system > Gut ...
CGACTTTTTCTGGACCATGTTTGCGGTTGAATGAAGTGATCCGATTCTTGGGATACGACAAGGTCCGGGAGATTGATGAATCATCCACGGTCGCGAAGAATTTCGACTCCAACGTTCTGATGACCGCCGGTGAAGCAGTGCCAGAGTTCCGTCACTGATTAATTTGGACGTACGGGCCTTTCTCTCCGTTTCAGGGGCGCATATTCCCTCCCATCATGTTCCCACTGAAGCTAATTCAAGTCCACTCATATTGACGCTAGTCGATCTTCGAAATTGCGTTGTGGTCGGTTGAAAGCGGACCACAAGACGATTTTCAAAGATCGACGAGTGTCGATATAGGTGGAGCGCAAAACGAAAACTTCTGATAAGAATCGCTAGTGTTGCGCTGGCGTGTTATTACCAAGAACTGCGCTAATGATCTTCTCGACCTTTTTTTGCTCGACCAGTTGTCGAATCTGCTCCTCGTTGAGTCCAGCGATCCGACCGAGAAAAACTTGGTACGCATATGCATGGGTCGGATCGTCCCATCGCGCCATTTCAATCAAGGACTTGAGGGCTTCGGACCGTAGCCTTTGCAACAAGGGCCGATGGCGCGAACGAGTCAACACCAGCAGCAACATCCCTGCCTTGTTCCGGTCGGTCCAGCGGCCGGAATTGAGGATGACAACAAAGTAATTGGCCGGTACCCGTAAAGCCGAATTCGATGTGGCCAGAACCCACAATGCCCTGACGGCATTGTTACGAACTTCTTCGTCGGCATCACGGCTCGCACGCACGAGGGCCGCGACTTGAGACCGGGACGGGGCCGCATACCCGAGCAGCATGGCCGCGGCTTGGCGCTGCTCGGAGTCCGCGCAGCCCTGAAGTGCTCGCTCGATTGGTTGTTGGTGTGTGACGGCATAGTCATGCATGGACAACTGCTTCGCTCGTGCCACGGGGTCAACTGACAGAGTATATCCTGTTGAGTAATCTTCGCCGCTGCGACCTTGCTCGATCGCTCGCCTCCCGGCAGCAACTGCATCCTCATAAAAACGAACTGCCTCGACCGGAAGGCAGGTGGAGTGGGCCGGCGGAGGACGTAGCGGCAGAACGGCAGTATTGCTACCGCCCAGCCCCACATAGATGGAGATCTCTCCCTGATTATCGCAGCACATCAACGCCAAATCCGTAGGCTCGTGTCCAACAGTGTTTTGTACGGCACGGCTAAGACCATCGCGAATTGCTTCTCTCTGCTCCTCAGCGTGGTCCGGGGTGGAGATCTCCGCGGCATACTGTTGGGCGGAATCGGGGAAGCGGCGTAGGATTTGCACAAGACCTCCTCGCCAATGCGGCAGCTCCACTGTAGCGGCGTCGGGCGGAGAAAGGGTTACGCAATGCTCTCCTGGGTGGCGATGGAACGAATCTACGAACACGAGGTCCTGTCGCATGCCAAGCTTCGCAAGCAAGCCGGGACAAGGCCGCTGCGCGTCCATGCCAAACCCCTCACCGATGGAGAACTGCTGGCCAAGCTGCGCTCCTTCAACCTCGAGATTGACCGGGCGGGGCTCGAGCGAAAGTGCGAGCGCGCGCTTTCGGCTGAGGAAATCGCCCGGCCGCTGATGGACCAAAGCGGGAGCCGCGGCCAGGAGAGCGATTGGATCTGGATCTGCGTGGCAACTCTGTGGCGGCGCTGGTTTCCCGACCAGCCTTGTTTCGAGGAACTGGATGACAAAATGCAGGCCGGCTATGAACTGCTCGCATCCCGCGACGTTGTGGCCGCCTGCCGCATCTGGCTGGAAGCGTGGAACGACGTGGTGCGCCTTCTGGACAAGGCCGCTCTCGAATCCATCGAAGACTTCGATAGGCGATTCCGCGGGACCCAGTCGTTGTTTAACTGGATTCAGGACCTGGAGAGCGAGTTGTGGAATGCGGGGCTGGAGGAGCGGCAGTTTCTCAGCGAGCGGATCGCGCTGTGCGAAGAAGGACTGCGGCGTTTTCGATCCGATGCGGACCTCATGACCGAAAACTGGCGCCGCGCTCTGGCGGAGTCGTATTTCGAGCTAGGGAAGGCGGAAAAGGCGGAAGCGCTTTACCGGGAATGGTTGGACACCGACCCATGCTGGGGATGGGGTTGGATCGGGTGGTCGGATTGCTACCGGTTTACGCGCAACGAGCGGGTGGACCTGAACCGGTGTGAGCAGATTCTGCGGGAAGGCTTTGCGATTGCCGCCGTGCGGGACCACGCCGACATCGCCGATCGCCTTGCCGACGTGTGCGAAGAGCAGGGACGCCATGAGGAGGCGAAGGAGTTTCGGCGGTGGTCCGAACGGCGCGCTGCAACCGTCGAGGTTTCGCGGTCCGTAAGTTCGGTCGGCGAGGTGTTACGCAAACAGACGCAGGTGAACTTCGGCGAAGCCGGACTACCTCATAGCAAGATATCGAGCGCGGCGGACCTGTCGAGTGATACCCCGACGCCGCCCGTCACCAGACAAAAAGTCGGGCGGAATGAGCCCTGCCCCTGCGGCAGCGGCAAGAAGTTCAAAAAGTGTTGTGGCGCCTGAACGACTGCCATCACACTGATCTCCGTTGCTTTCGCACACATCCTTCCACCCCCAGCAAACTCAATCTGAGAAAAGTCGCCCGCCAAGAGTGGAATAATCGTGGCGGGTTACACCTCACTGCAGCGGTACTGTCCGTCCATCAGTTTGCAGATGCGGTAGATTCCGAATATGAGGCTCTGATCAATGGAAGTGCGGGTCTCGGTGTCGAACAACAGGACATGATCCGGCCACTGGGGCTTCACCGTTATCGAGGGAGATTCCGGCCGCTCCTGAACCTCGGCCGTGTGCGCTCTAAGGTAGATGTCGAGTCGTTCGCTGATAGGCATTTCCCCTAGTGCCTAGTCCACTACGGCGACATACTCTTTGCCCTTGTGCACCTTGCGCTCGACTTTGACAATGCCCTTCCATTTTGTAATGTCACTGCCAAAGCGGTCGTATAAACTGCGATAGTTGGGAGTGCTGTATTTGATCGGGAAGGCGTATTTCTTCCTGCCAATTGTGCAGGTAACCTCCACGGCTGCTCCAAACCGGCTGCCAGATTCGCGCCCCTCACCCAACAAGGTAAGCTCTGTGGTTCCTTGCTTCGATATATCCGTGGCCCTGAGAAATGGAACCAGTTCACGTTTTCCGTTAGCTGGCGGGGGTGGAAGGATCAAGTTGCTTTCTTTCTGAGCGTTTTGTGACTTCATGGTGATCATTCTCCTTTTGTTGACTTGCGAATAAATGACGTTTGGCATGATCGAGCGGTCTTTCACTTTCTGACAGCGCCGGGTCAACGCGCTTCTTACGTTCGTCAGGTCGCACGCTCCGTGAAACCCGGAGGGTATGTCATCGTGAGTACATTTGGACTGGAAGGCCCGTCCAAGTGCAGCGGCCTGGAGGTTGTGCGTTACGATGCTGATTCCCTCTACGGCGAATTTGGCGAACCCTTCCAGCTAATCGAAAGCTCGAAGGAAGCTCATCAGACTCCCTTCGGCACAATGCAGCAGTTTCTATATTGCTACTGCCGGGTGCAATGATCTCGCCTCCCGCGTAATCGAAGGCTTTTTGTCGCCGAACGCGCGGTCCCAATTGTCACCGACCGCAATTGACAATCGGTTCGCACCTCAGTAAAGTAAGTGAGTCACTTACTTATGACGAGGAGAGCTAAATCGACGCGAGTGGTCAAACTCGTTGAAACAGCAACGCGGCTCTTTATCGAAAAGGGTTATCGACGCGCGCAAATGGAGGATGTCACACAGGCGATGGGATGGTCCCCGGCGGCGGTTTACCGCTACGTGGAGAGCAAAGAGGCCTTATTTGATCTCGTTATTCGTGCGGGGGCCACGCCTGGGCGGCGATTCGACGATCTTAAGCTGCCGGTCGCGACTCCAAAGCCGGGAGCCACACTCCGGTTCCTGCGGGAGACACTCCATCGTGAGGGGCAGATCAAGAGCCTCGAGTCAGCTCTTAGCCGCAAAACGGTCGACTATCCGGAGCAAGAGTTGGAAGCAGTCGTACGGGAGCTGTATTCGCGCATTGCGCGGTATCAAGTGGGAATAAAACTGTTGGACCGCTCAATCCTCGATTGGCCGCAACTAGCCGAACTGTGGTCTGGGCAACTCCGAAATGCGTTCATAGAGCAGCTTGCGAAGTACTTAGGGCAGCGGATGGACAATGGGTTGTTGCGTCCCGTCCCTTCCCCCAGAGCGGCGGCACGTTTGATTGTTGAAGCCGTCGCGTTTTTCGCTATGCATCGACACTACGATCCATTCCCTACGCCGATGGACGATAAGACAGCAGAGGATACTGTCGCGGACACGATAGTCCATGCCTACGAGAAGTACAACTCAGCAAACTCGCGACTAGGGACAATTTGGTAACAGATGTTTTTAGGAGGGCCTTATGAATCACGTCGAGACGCCCCACAGTGCCACACGCACACGCTTCCTTTCCGTCGCAAGCGTCGGAGTTTTCATGATAGCCATATCTGAGATGGTCTTCATGGCCAGCCCCTTTGCCGCGTACTTCTATTCTTCGTATTCGCCGGTCTTGAAGTGGACGGAAAACCATTCCTACTCAATCTGGCTGACTGACTTTTTCGTTCCACACCTGTCCACACCCGCCTCTGTTTGGATCAGATGGTTCCTGAAGATCCCACTATTTGTGACCGGGGTCGGACTCGCCTCGTTTATCGTCCATGCGGCATACCTCTACTGGACCAAGTTCGTGAAGAAAACAGTAGCGACCGCCTTGCTCTATCGTTACGTCCGGCATCCGCAATACCTCAGTTTCGCAATCGCAGGAATTGGGCTGGTATTCCTCTGGCCCCGGTTCATCAACCTTCTGCTCTTCTTCGTGATGCTCATCGGGTATTACGCTTTGGCCCAGAACGAAGAGGAGCGCGTAGAGCGCCAGCACGGCGAACGATATCTCCTCTATAAGCGACGCGCCGGGATGTTCCTTCCTGGAAATATTGGAGGAAAGATGGTTAATGCAGTTCTGGGATGGTTGCCCTTTGCTTCGATCCACGGTTACGCTGCGCTGGTTCTCTTGCTGATTGTGGGGTTGGCAGCCGGTTTCTATCTACGGGCCCAAAGCGTGAAAACCCTGCATCATGTAGTACAGTCCAATGCCCTTATTGTTTTCCTCGACCAACCGGCCAACGTGAGCCAGAGCGAGATCGAGAGTGAGATCGCGCGTGTCCAAACCAACCAGCCTGCTCGAACGGCTACTATTCCGCTGTTTTATGTCGTTTCAAAAAAGCACAGGCTGCTCCACTTGCTCATCGATTCTGGAGTGGCGCGAGATGCAGTGACCGAGAGCAAACTTCCGGAAGCGTCCTGGTATCTGGTTGAAGCTTCAGCTGGTTTTTGTTGACGGAAGATGAGGTCTCCGGGGGAGGCCCTTCGCGCAGATGCCACGCGGAAATTAGTACAGGTCTATTACTGTCCGCATGATAACGCTGACAGACATTTGGTCCGTTATGATCTACCGCCAAACTCCTCCTATCGCCATGCCCAAATGCCGGTCCTATGAATTCTGGCCTAATTTGCAGAGCGATTGGATGCCCGTTCCGAATTGACAAAAGTCCGACCTTGACACGCGCCATCCGTTAGCGATAGCTTACGGTAAGCAATGCCTTACGCTAGCGAAATCCTGGACGCATTGGGAGATCCCACCCGTCGACTCGTGTTGGAACGCCTGCGCGGCGGCGCGCGATCGGTGAGAGAGATCGCCGAGGGGATGGAGGTCAGCCGACCCGCAGTCTCCCAGCATCTCAGAGTACTCAAAACGGCGCGTCTGGTCACCGACCGCGCAGAGGGCACCCGTCGGCTCTACGCTGTGGATCTGAGAGGGGTCGAGGCGCTGCGTAGCTGGCTCGATGGATTCTGGGGCGAAGCGCTCAGCGCCTTCAAAGTAGCGGCCGAACGAGAAGCGGCGAAAGAAATGAAAGCCATCAAGGTAAAAAGAAGGAGCAATCATGAAGACAGTACAAACGACGTCCGCAAGCACCGACGCGAACAGCATTCGAAAGGTCGTAAGCGTTCAGGCACCACAGGAGGTGGCCTGGCGCGTGTTCACTGAAAAGATGGGCATGTGGTGGCCCCTGGCAACATTCAAGATCGGAAAGGCCAATGCGGTAGACGCGGTGATCGAGCCGCGAGTCGGGGGCCGCTGGTATGAGCGCGGTGACGATGGAAGCACGTGTGACTGGGGTAGCGTTGCCTTGTGGGAACCGCATTCGCGTTTGATGCTCTACTGGCAGATCAGCGCCGACTGGCAGCACGACCCGAGTTTGAAGACGGAGCTCGAGTTGCGCTTCATCGCCGAGGGCAAGAACGCTACGCGCGTCGAACTCGAGCATCGCCGTCTCGACCTTTACGGGGCGCGTCGTGATGAAATGCGTCACATCTATGACACCGAAGGCGACTGGGGCCGTCTACTCGAGGCTTTCGCTCAGACCGCCCACGCTGCGGCGGCATAGAGAGGACCGGCATGTCGGATATTACGAAAGCACGCAAGGCATTGATCACGCGGATCCTCGAAGGAGATGGTAAGGCGTCGCATGCCCAGCGCCTTGCCGCGTTCGACCATACAGGATTCTCCGGGCCGATGAATACCCTGATCGACAAGGTCATAAAGCAGCCATGCCGGGTTACTGACCAGGACATAGAGGCGACGAAGGCATCCGGCAGGAGTGAGGACCAGATCTTCGAAATCGTTGTGTGCGCCGCGATCGGCCAAGCCGCACGGCAGCACGATACGGCCCTCGCCGCCCTTGAGGCCGCGACGAAGAAGGAGGAGCATGCGCCTCGCTAATCTCGATCACGGCCACAGTCTCGGCACCAAGGCGCTGTTCGTGCTCATTCGTGCCGTCTCCCGACAACCGGTGCTCGATGTCATCAAGCTGGTCAAGTACCGCTCTGACTTCTACGGGACGCCAATGCAGGCAGTCACCCAGGAAGCAATGCGCGGACCCTCCGAGTGGTCTGTTGCCGACCGCGAGCTCATGGCTGCGTTCGTCGCAAAGATGAACAAGTGTGAGTGGTGCACGAGGGCGCACTCTGCCGTGGCTGAAGGTGCATATCGCGATGGAGCGGTAGTTTCCGCAGTGCTCTCTGATTTTGAAACTGCACCGATCGCCGAGCCGATGCGGGCGACGCTGCGCATGCTTTGCAAGCTGACGCGCGAGCATGCTCTGAATGCCGACGACATGCGTGAGGTGCTCGCTGCCGGTGTTTCCCGCGACCAGATCCAGGATGCGCTCGCCGTTTGCTTCTCGTTCAACACCATCGGCCGGCTCGCAGATACCTTCGGGTTCTCCCTGCCCGGCCCCGAGGCTTTCGAGGCTGGGGCGAAGTATCTGCTCGCGCGTGGTTACCGGTGACTTGAGAATAGGTTGTCGCGAATAGGCGTCGGGATGGCTACCTATTTCCCGCCAGCGCGGCCCGGGCCCGGGCGGATGCTCATCCCGAAAGACAACGACAGCGTCGATGAAAGTGGACCACGAGAGAGTCTGGTAGCTAACCCCGTCAAACTGGAAGCGGGGTTATAAGGGATGGGACTCAATTCTACCGCACCCCGTTCTCGCAAAATGGGCCCCATCGCCAGTGTTCATGCGTTCATGCGGCTCCGAGCGTCATGACCCCTCTCATCCCTGTAACAGTTGACAAAATTCAAGAGTCTTACAAATCAGCATATATATCGTAGAACGATACATTGTAAGGGATGCGCAGGGAGTGTGGTTGGGTCGCGTGCGATGGGCGAGATCGTTGGGGGGGTGGGGCCGCGCTGGCGCGATGGTGAGTTGCGCGGTACGGGGCGCAGGACCTCGAACGGTTGGGCGGACGTAAGAGCGGGGAGGATTGTGCGACCTAACGTTTCGCGGATATGCAAAAAGATCCACGGGTGGAACTCATCTTGCCGCCAATTTCAAACGATTAGATGTGAAGTGAATCGAAAGTCGAAATTTGAGGGAGATCGCCGGTTTAGCGTCCGTTGACATCAGCGTCGGGGCGCCGTGCGCCGGCTACGACAAACGCAGGCACCTGGACTGAATCGAAATAAGATTGAGCGTTTTCGTTCGTTGGGTGTTCTCGTTTTCAGCCGGCGCAAATAGTGCACGCCCTTATCCCTTATCGGCAGCTCTCCGCGGTTAACTGATTGGGAATACGGCTGCTTGCTGCACAGAGATATGTCGGCAATCTGCACGACGCCCTACACTAGTTCCCGCGCGCCTCGCTCCGGTAACCTCCCGGGCCCGCAGCTATTCTTCTTCCGGTCGCACGCAGCACCCAGGGCGTGTATCGCTCGAGCGCAACCAAGATTTTGCCGTGCCCTGTGATGATGGCTTCGCGCTTTCCGCGCTCCACTGCGTACAGGATCTGGCGCACCGCCTTTTCCGTGCTCATGATGAGCCATGCTGGAATTGGATCCTTGGCTCCGCGATGCACTTTTCCCTGATTGTCCACCCGGCGAATGTCGCTAGCCACAAATCCCGGGCTGATCAGGGTGACTTTAACTCCTGCCAGCCCCAGTTCAGGAGTGATGGAATTGGCCAGCGAGCGCAATGCAAACTTGCTCATCGAATAGGGAGAAGCTCCCGGGGATGCCGTCCATCCCGCAACGCTGCCGATAATCACCATATGTCCCCTGGTCTTCTCGATCTCCGAAAGGGTCGCATAAATCGTGCGCAGCACACCAAACACATTGGTTTCGAACTGCCGCCTGTAATCGTCCATGGAAAGCTTTCTCAGTGGGCCGACCACACCAAAACCGGCATTCGCGAAAACCACGTCTAGCTTGCCCCATTGTGTTACGGTTTCCGCCACCGCCCGTTCCAAGTCGCCGTCCCGCGTGACGTCGCACTCTACCGCCAGCGGTTTCGAGCTCTGGGCGTGAGCGATTCGTTGCCCGAGGTTTTCGAGTAACTCCCGGCGGCGTGCCGCCAAAGTCAGCTTGGCCCCCGATTGACCCAATTGCATGGCTAATTCCTCGCCAATCCCAGACGAGGCCCCGGTGATGAGAACCACCTTGTTTCGAAAATATTTTTGGACCCTATCCATGCACGCCGCTAGTATGAGCTGTCGAGCTGCATCGCAATTCATCGACCACTATATGGTAGCGGTGAGATTGTTGGCCACTCTGAGGGAGCACAAATCAGTTGTCCCCCGTAACAGATAAGAATTCCGCCCTCTTCGCACGCGCGCACTGCTCATGTTTTCCGCTTTAACCAATTCGTAACGTGTAGCATTTTCCCACTCCAGTGCGGCCGCGCACTTCGCAGTCCCTGCGATGTTTACCAACTGGTTATGTGTAGCATTTTGCCCTCGGTGCGTAATACGCCGTCAAACTGCCCCGGCGTTCAGATCCTGAACATGCGTTCGGGACGTGGGACACTTTTGCGGCGCAAGTAGCTACCCGTCAAACTGGGAGCGGGGAAAATGCTCTCCTATGCCGCAGTCACGCGATGAACACGAGGTGAAAACGCAAAAGATGTGGACGAATCGAAAGGAATCGAAATTTTAGGGACGCCGCCTGCTTTCACAGCGTGGTAAATTGCGCTTTGGAGAACGAACTCCGCCGTATAATTTCGCGCAATGTCCACTCAACGTGTTCTGATCCCTGTTGTAGTGCTAGTTGTTGTCAGTGTGCCTCTTTCCGCTCAGAACGTTCCTGAATCCTGCGGAGTACGCGATTGGTTTCAGTTGCGCGACAAAGTGGCGCAGGGGGCCAGTTCTCTTCTCTGTAAGGGCGCGACGGATGCATCGTTCGAACATCGCAGGGAAGCCGAACATGAGTTGAAAAAAGTGATTCGGGAGGCACCGCGCAGCGATGACGCTCTTGCGGCGCATCGGGTGCTGACGGCTTTGTACCACAGGCACGGCCAGTACAGAAAAGCCCTTTCGCAGGTAGATCAAGGCTTAACCGAAAGGCCCGACGCCAAGGACCTGAAAGATATCCGCTCTATGTTAGAGGTGCTGGCCCACTTTTCCGATCTCGAAATCGCCCATAGCGCACGTTCCGTGGTAGAAGGAGAAATTAACGACCTTGGCTTCATGTGTATTCCCTTAACGATTCGTGGATTTTCCGCAACTTATACTGTGGATACCGGCGCAGCTATGTCCATGATGTCTGAGTCCGAGGCAAAGCGGCTTGGGCTCACGGTTTATGAGACCACCACAAAAGTGAGGGACGCTAACGGAGTTCTGAGTGCAATAAGACTTGCGGAAGCGCCGGATCTTCGGATTGGAAGAATTCATCTGAAGAACGTGGCCTTTGGCATTTTTCCGGATGGGAATGTATCTTTTGTCAGCCTGCCCAACGACCACAAGGGCGTTCTCGGGATTCCTGTGCTTCTGGCTCTTGCTTCACTCCGCGGGGAAAGCGCGACGGACAATCGTATTGTTGTTGGGGCTCGAGAATCGACACTCGGCGAGCAATCGATTCCACTTGCTTTTGACAATCAAACTCCGCTGGTGCAGATCCTGTTTCATGAAAGACCGCTCACCTTCGTATTCGACACTGGAGCTATCCAGACCGGTTTCAATAAGAGCTTTGCCGATGCCTTTCCTTCTTTGATGCAAACGGGGCATCATAAGCAGGAGGAAGCGGGGGCGTATTCAGGCCCTTCTTATCAGGACTCCATCGAGGTGCCAGTGGTACGTCTTTCGCTGACGCGGCAAGTCGAATGGGATCTTGCCCCCGCAAGCGTCCTTCTCAACACGAATACCGATTTTGCCGGGCATGTCGGGCTTGATATGTTCATCTGGCTATCCCAAAAGCACTCCCCGCTAACCATCGATTTCCATGCCATGCGGCTGAGCTTTCAGTGAGACTGGCGGGGCGGTCGTAGTGCATCAATCTTCAATCAACTCTGTCAACGGCATCGGCGGGGCATGTGAGCCGTCGTTAGTTAGTTAAGCATTGAGCAGTACGAAAACAACGTACAACGAGTCACTGTTACATCGCATGCGTTGCATCCATTGCACACATCGAATCCTTCCGACTGCAGTCCCGAGAAGTGGAGAAGTCGATGCACCGGCACCTCTTCTTGTTCAGCCCTCGGCCTGAGTTGCGAGATGCGCAAGACCACTGGAGAGTTTGACTCGCAGGCGAGAAAGCAAGAACATGCGCGGCGAGACTAGACTTCGACCGGTTTGGCACACCTTTCGAGTCGATGCTTCCTTCAACCAGCAACGAGGCATTACGGGTATTGGACTGGTTCTGCAGGTAACCAACAAGCCCGGTCGAGATGGTGTGGTCGTGGCCAGATTCTCGGAAGCATATACCGGGCTGCCGGTCCAGGTAGGTGAACAATTCGCCGTGTTTCGCGCCTTGGAAATTGCTTCCGAAAATGGCTATCGGTTGGTCAGGGTAAGGTCTGACTACAACCAGATGCGGACCGCGCTGAAACGCGATTATGAAGCCGGCATTGTTCCCGACGAGCAGAGCCTACGGGCGATGATTTTGCGTCTGGCGCAAAAGTTCGATCAGACAAAGTTCGCATGGATACCGCGCCGTAAGAATCACCAAGCTCACGGTCTGGCCCGCAAAGCGGTCGAACGAGCGCTGTTCGTGCGGGAAGATCTGCAAAGATTTTTCGAGTGGTAGCCAATTCAGGCCAGGAGGGCGGCCTATTTCTTTTTACCCAGCTTGCGGGCGATCTCCTCGACAATCCTGGGGCGCATATCGGCGAGCACGCTGTCGACGATGCTGGAAATCTCCGGATCATTTGCAAGCGACTCCTCGTCCTCCACTATGTGCTCGCCTGCAGCTACGGCCATCGCGGAATCTCTCGCCAGCGGCTTGGCGGTTCCGGTTTCGCGGATCTTCCGCCCACTCGCCCAGGCGGCGGTTTCCGATTCCCTTCTTGCCATATCGTCAAAAACTCCCAGCGATGCTTCATGAACCGCTGTCGCCGGCTCCTCCGAAATCTCGCTTGCGACTGTTTCTTGTTTGCGATCTTCGGCCGCTGCTGTGGCGGGAGTCTCCGCCGCCCGGGCCTCCACAGGGGCGACGTCTTTCGATTCTTCCTGTTTCGATTCGGCCTTGGCCGGTTCTTCGCTCCCAGCCTTCGGTACCTCGATCTTTGCCGTTTCCTTTCCCTTTGTTCTCTTGCTCTTTGACCGATACCAGAAATCCAAGCCGAGCCGAGCGAAGAAGTTCTTCAGCCCGCTCAGCTTGATCGCCTCGCCTTGTGTCTTTGCACCCGCTTCGGCTTGGGGAACCGTACTCTCCGGCGTTTCGGGAACCGGCATCGCTGCCCCCGGCGCCTGGGAGACTTCTGGTGTTGTCGCTGGAGCGGACAGAGCAGCCCTTTCGGCTGCATAAACCGCCGCAACCGACTCAAGCTCCACCACTGCCGCGCCGATCGCCTTCGTGCCGGCGCTTGCCACGACGCTCATCGTCGCTTCTGCTTCGGGTGCTTCCGCGGCAGTCCGAACCGCTGGCGCTGCCGGGGCTAGGTCCGCCGGCGCCATCACCGCAGGAGGAGTAGGCATTTCCGGAATCCTGAAGATGGCCGTGCGATCGGCTTCTGCCGGGTACCCCAAGTACATCCTCTGCATCTCCTGCTCCAGAGAGATTCCTGTATCCTCGGGCGCAAGAGCCACTGCCACCGCGGTCCACCGCGCTCCCGCCACTCCCGAGTTTGCTGCTCGAGCGGCGGAGGCCATAGTCACCGGCTCATCGGCTTTCGCGTGTACGCCGGGCGACCACCTTCCACTCCCCGAATTCGCAGCCTGTGACGGCCCTGCTTCAGTCTCGGCGCTCGCTACGCCCGGAGTCTGGGCTGCGGTCGCGAGGTCCTCAGCTTCCTTCTCCTTTTCCTCAACCGCGGCTTTTTCGGGGGCCGCGGAAGCAGAATCCGAAACTCCGGTGGCTGAGCCAGTGCTTGCCCTCGAAGCCTGAACCTCAGCAGGCACTACAACGGGCATCTCCGCCACCAGCTCCGAAGCTTTATCCTCCGCCAGCTTGCCGTTGATTTGGGCAGCCGCCGACGCCAGCGCTGCAATCTCTTCCGCAGTTACGTCTTCGTACCCTGGCGGCGCCAGCGCGCCAAGAACAACCCGCTCTTCTTCAGCAGATCGAGACGCGGATGCCCTTTCCACAAGCTTCGGTTCTTCCGCATCTCGCCCTTCGTTTTGAAGTCGCGCATCTTTGTGAACTGGCGCGTAGGCTGCCGGATCGTCCGCTTCCTCCGCAGGCTTACTGTTTTTCTTGGGAAACCCGATCCGGGTCTTCCAGCGCGAATCATTCTCCGCCGCCCTGGACTTGTCGAATCTGCTGTCTTCCGTGGCCGCGGTTGCGCCCGCGACAGTCTTGGAGGTTTCTCCCCAAGGTACAACTTTGTCTTCCAGTTTGCTTAGAGCACTCAGCAACTCGCTGGCTTCAAAGGGCTTGATGATAAATCCGTCAGCGCGCGCTCGCCTGGCTTCTTCCGGTTTGAACGGTTCCAGCTTCCCCACCGTAAGCAGGATCGGAATCCGCGACGTGTCCGGAACGTCTTTCAGGCGTTGGCACACCTCGAGTCCGCTATAGCCCGGCATATACACATCGAGCACAATCAGGTCGGGCCGTTGCTCGCTGATCTTTTTTAGAGCAGCTGACCCGTTATTAACTATGATGACTTCGTATCCCGCGTCCGCTAGGATCTTCCGCCCCAAGTTCTGGGCGGTTACGCTGTCGTCGGCAAGCAGTATTTTCCTGGCCAAAGGGTTTCCTCTGATGAGGGGAGATATCGCGAAGTTAACCCGACCTTCAAGCTAAGTCAATGTCGCAGAAGGGGAGTAACAGATTGCTAGTGGTCAAGACCGAATGCGTGAAGAAGGGGTTGTGAACTGCTGTAAGAAGCTTGCTTGGAGCACTAGAAACGGTTGGAGGAATCCGTTGTCGCTTGCAGCGACACGTCCACCGTCGAGCCGTTTCCTGGCCGTCGGTCGGAATAAACAGCAGAGGAACGAAGACCAGTCAAACTCTGCTTCAGAAGGGAACCACCTTCCTCAACCCCTTTTTCTTCTTCTTGCTGCTCGACATCTCCGCGTCGGTAGCAGGGGTTTGATCGTCGGCCTTGGCCGCCGCAGATGTCGACTTTCCTTGTGCCAGTTCATTTATCTGTGTGGGGGGAGGCAGCGCCGCATCTGAACCACCGTCGGTCGGCTTCAGTTCGTTGGAGTCCGGCTGCACATTCGGTTTGAGTTCATTCGGATCGTTCGCAGGCGGATCCGGAGCTACCGCAGCTTGCCCAAAAGGCGACCCACCCGCTGGCGGTTGCGCGGGAGGGGTCCCATCAGCCGTACTCTGCTGGTCCTGATCTGGCTTCACGATTTCTGCGTTGACCTGTTTCTTGCCGCCGGACATCGCCTCCATGACCGCCGTCACTTCTTTCTTCTGGATGTCTGGGACGTTAACGGGTTCGGGATCCACCAGTGTCGGTTCGCCTACCTGTGCCGCCCTGGTCACGTCTGGTCCCCTCTTGATCACACCCATGAGCGACTGCGCCATCGAGGTCTCGCCACGGTTGGCGATCTCCTCCTTGTTGCGCGCCACCGCACCCTTGGTCGGACGCGGAACGGGTTGTTGCAGCGCGATCAGACGTTTTCGGGCATCATCGGCACGGTCCATCATCGGGTAGCGGGTAATGATGAGGTCGTAGGACTCGGCCGCGCTCTTGGTAAATTCTTCGGCATATTGCGCCTTCAGCTTCTCGGTGACGCACCCCCGAGGTTGTCCATGCACATCGCAGGTCGGAAGGCGTCGCATGCGAGCCATCTGCCCTTCGTAGTCCTGCCCCACCAGATAGGCCGCTTCATCGGCGCGGCTATAGAGCGGATACTCCTGGAGCAAAGATTTCAATCGCGCGATGGACGCCGGATACGACTCGCGCAGATTGTAGAAGCGCCCGATTCCAAATTCGCGATCGGCCAGCACTTCCTGCACCTCCAGCAGCCGCCGTTTGGCTTCCGGCACAAGTTTGCTGTCGGGAAACTGCAGAATCAGGTTGCGGTACTCCTCCTCGGCACGCTTGGCGTGCGTAAAGTCTCGATCCGCCTTCTCCATCTGCTGGTAGTGAATGTTCGCAATCTTCAGCTGGGCTTCCGCTGCTTCCGGCATGTTCGGAAAGAAGATCTTGAAATCGCTGTACTCCTGCTCGGCCTGCGCCAGTGCGGCCGTCCCACCTTCTGCGTACCATGAGTCGCCGACTGCCAATTTCGCGCGCGCGATGAACTCCGAGTCGGGATAGGTATTGATCAGCGTCTGCAGCGTCAGTCGCGCCACGTCGAAGCGGTTGTGCTTCATCGCGTCCATCGCTTTGTCGAACAGCACCTTATCCGGCTGCTTCGACCCAACGCCCGCCAGCGGATTCACCGACTTCTTGTTCGTGCAAGCAGCCGTCAGCGCCAGCAAGACTCCGAGCACGACCATCAACGAAATTCGATGTGACATTAGGACACCTGGGGAAAAAGGTTTTCCAACTGCTTTGATTTCAAGGTCACAAAGTAGCAACGTGGAAAGGTTTTGACAAACCTTGTGACTTTGCCAACTGCCGTTTTCAAACTCTCTGTAATGCCGCCTCAGTCGCCGCCTTCAGTAGCACCTCGGCATTCTTCTTTGGATCGCCGCTCCCGAACACGGCGTTGCCTGCTACCAGAATTTCTGCGCCCGCCTGCACGACATGGGCCACCGTATCGAGCGCCACGCCGCCATCTACTTCGATGCGGTAATGCAGCCCGCGTTGGCTGCGAATTTCCGTTAACCGCCGCATTTTGTGCAGCGTAGAGGGTATGAACTGCTGCGCCCCAAACCCCGGATTCACCGACATCACCAGCACGTAGTCGACGATATCGAGCACTTCCGAGAGGGTCTCCACGGGCGTGGCTGGATTGATCACCACCCCTGCCAGACAGTCGTGGCTTTTAATTAAGTGCAGGGTGCGATTCAGGTGCCGGACCGCTTCCTGATGCACCGACATCCAGTCAACCCCGGCCTCGGCAAACGCTGGAATGAACTCATCCGGATTCTCGATCATCATGTGGCAATCGAGCGGCAGATCGGTCACCTTGCGCAGGGATTGTACTACCGGGGGTCCCATCGTCAGGTTGGGAACGAAATGCCCGTCCATGATATCGACGTGAATGACACTCGCCCCGCCTTCGCCCGCGGCGCGCACCTGCTCGCCCAACCGCGCAAAATCAGCCGAAAGTATCGAAGGAGCCAGTTCGATCAAAACCGGGCCTCAAAACAGAGTTCGCGAGGAATCGCTTCTCAAAATTCTAACACGCGGGGAAGAGTCCCGAGCATTCGACTGGGTGGTAGCCGTTACGGTTTGTCGAGCGCAGCAAGTAAGGAGGAATCTGCTCTCAGCCGGCTCCATCGATGAACCCACGCCGTGCAGACTCAGTGACTCAATGGCCTCCATGATTCGATGAATCAATCGCCATGGTACCCTCGTCGGGTGTGTCTTCCGCCGTCCATGTCACCCCCCTCGCCTGCTCCGTGATCGCGGTCTTTCTCTGGGGAGCGTCGGATTTTTCTGGCGGATGCGGCTCCCGCCGCTCCGACGCCTTCGCTGTGACCGCCTTCTCGTTCATCTGTGCATTTGCCGTCATGTTTGCATTTGCGGTCACCACCCATGGTGCGTTCCCCGACCGCGCCAGCGTAGTGTGGGCGCTGATCGCCGGCTCGGTCGGCGGATTCTCCCTCGCCCTCTTCTACCGCTCGCTGGCGATGGGAAAGATGGGTCTCAGCGCCCCGATTGGCGCTCTTCTCGGGGCGGCCATTCCTACATTGGTCGATATTGCCCTCGAGGGGATACCCAGTCGCTGGGCCATCGGTGGCTTCGTGCTGGCCGTTGTCGCCATTTGGCTGATCACACGCCCCGAAGCTTCGGTCGAAAGCGACGAAGCCGGACACCCCAAAGGTGTGGCCATGGCCGCACTCGCCGGCGTAGGATTCGCCGGCTTTTACCTCTTGATCCACCAGGCGAGAGGCTCCCCGATCTGGATCGCCACCATCTCCCGTGTCGGCTCCTTCACCGCCACAGCCGTCGCCATCGTGGCGATTCGCCCACCGCTCACTCTGGACCTTCCGGCAGCGGCCTACGGAGCCATTGCCGGAATCTTCGACGTAGTCGCGAGCGCATTGTTCATCTATGCCAGCCAGCGCGGCCGCCTCGACGAGGCGGTTGTCATCACCTCGCTCTATCCTGCGGTCACCGTGCTGCTTGCCCGCATCGTACTGAAAGAGCACTTCAGCGGCTGGAAGCTCGTGGGGTTGCTGGCGGCGCTGGCGGCGGTGCCGCTGATCGCTGCAGGGTAAATATTCTGTTGGCGAGCGGTGGCTTGATCCTCAATTGGATGCCAACCGCGATCTGCCCATCCCAGGATTCGGCTACGTCTGGGGATCTGGCGGACATCGTTACCGCCGGACGCCGAGAATTGATCGTGGGGAGATGCGAATCTCACCAAAGCATCTGAAGAATACTTGAGCGAGGAATGCCAGACGTTATGATCGAAGCACTGCCTGGTCACATGCTCCCCGACGCCCCTGCCAACAACGACTGAATCTGATTCTTGAGCGCATGCGCCAATTATTGATGATCGAGCTCTAGTCTATGCCCCTCGTCGAAGTCCGTAACCTGATCAAGACTTTCCCCGCGACCGAATCGCTGTTTGGCCGAAAGCTCGGGGAAGTCCGCGCCGTGGATGACATCTCGCTCCAGATCCACGCCGGAGAGACGCTTGGGCTCATCGGCGAGTCCGGCTCGGGGAAGAGCACTCTGGGGCGCCTGATTCTAGGCCTCATCGAACCTACATCCGGTTCTGTCGTCTTCGAAGGCCACGACTTGGCGGACCTCAGGACCGGCGGCCCAGCATGTGGTCGAGCCAAGCTGCGCCGGCTCCGCCGCGACATGCAGATCATCTTTCAGGACCCCTTCGCCTCGCTCGACCCGCGCTTCCGTGTCGAGGACGTCATCGCCTAACCCCTGAACATCCACCGCGACCCCGGCCACCATCTTCCCGGCGGCTTTAGCAAAACCGGCATCCGCGACCGCGTTGTCGAACTCCTACACGCCGTCGGCCTCGACGAATCCGCCCGCCGGCGCTTTCCCCACCAATTTTCCGGCGGACAGCGGCAGCGCATCAGCATCGCCCGCGCCCTGGCTCTGCGCCCCAAATTCATCGTGTGCGACGAACCGGTCTCCGCCCTCGACGTTAGCGTGGGCGCGCAAATCGTCAATCTGCTCGCCCGCTTGCAGCGCGACTTCGGCCTCACCTACCTCTTCATCTCGCACGCCATGCCGGTCGTCCGCTATCTCTCCACCCGCATCGCCGTCATGTACAAAGGAAAAATTGTAGAAATCGGAGACACTGAGACGATTACAACTCGCCCGGCCGATTCCTACACCCGTAAGCTCATGCAAGCCACGCCGCAGCTATACGCCTAAAGTCCTATTCCCGCGCCGATTCTGGCGCGAAAGTTTTGCAACCCTTTTGGCGTTCAACCACTCTCACTTCTTCGGGAAAAACACGCTGTGGGCACGATCGATTCGACTCCATACTCACTCCCGGTTGCCAAAGCCGCAATTTCCACGCGCGACCTGGCCGAACTGATCCTCGGGTTCGTCGCCATCATCACCATCCTTTGGCTGCCGACTCGCCAGCAGTTGATCTTTGGCCCAATCGTACTGCTGACTCCGCTGGCGCTGGTCCTTCAGCGTCGACCCAGCCTGTATCAGCTAGGGTTCAGCCTGCGAGGCTTCCTTTCCTCGCTTTGGATTCTTGCGGCCGCAGTAGCCCTGGCGATCGGCGGCGTCTCTCTGGCTCGGTTCGCTGGGACATACCATCCGCTTTATAACGCCGACCTGTTCCACGTTGGCAGCTACGTTCTCTGGACGCTCTACCAGCAGTTTCTCTTGCAGGACTATTTCATGCCGCGCCTGTTGCGCATCTTCGCAAGCGATACCGCGGTCGTGCTGGCGGGCGGCCTTTTCGCCATCGCGCACCTGCCAAATATTCCGCTCACGATCGCAACCCTTCTCTGGGGAGTCGCTTCCTGCGCGCTCTTCCGCCGCTATCGCAGTCTCTACGTCCTCGGCCTGGCGCAGGGCTTACTCGGCCTCAGTTTCGCTGTCTGCGTCCCAGACGCCATGCATCACCACATGCGCGTCGGCCTGGGATACATTCACTATCATGCGATCAAACCGTAGCACGGCGTCTCGCTGGCGGTCGCGGGTAATCTTTGCCCGTACCCCCAGTCCTAGAACCAAAACGTCCAAAGCCAATCCACAAACGTATGCGTAATCGTCGACGCCGGCACGCGCCGTCGCTCGCGCCAGGCTCGCCCGTAGAAAATCCCAGCTATGCTCGCGATCAGCACATAGTGCCAGTTAAAATGCTGCCCGGCTGGATTTCTCTTGTTGAAGTGCGACAGCCCAAACAGGATTGAAGCGGTCACGAGAGCAGCCCGTCGACCCACCCGTCGTTCCAGAAAATTCTGCACCCACGCGCGAAAGAACAGCTCCTCCGGCACCGCAACAAAGATAAAAATCGTTCCCCACGTCAGCGTCGCCTTGCCGATCGGCGGCCAATTCCCATGGGGATGGATAAATCCGAGCGCCAGTCCCAGCACCAGCACGACCGGGGTGAAGAAAAAAAGCTCGCGCAGCCCGGTGGTCCAATCGCTCCAGCGCAGGTGAAAATCGAATCCCGTCCCGCTCAGTCGCCGGATCGCCAGAAACCCATACAGCCCCGCATCCACCAGCAACAAATTACCCAGTCCACGCTGCCCGGCTGGCCAAGCTGAATCGAACCAACGCCAATCGACTACCAGTCCCAGCGTGAGCAGGATCAGCGCATCCCGCCAGTCCCCGCGCTGCTCGGGATCGGCCACCGCCGCCTGCTCCAGCAGCCACGCCATCACCACCGGAAGCAACAGATAGAGCCCAAACCATTCCCATCGAAACATATGTTGTGAAAGCGCCAGCCCAGCGTAGGGAATCACGAGTAATCCGGGAGCGGCCAGGCGCAGGATTCGCGGCCATCCTGCGACGACCTGAGTCACGCGCTCCGAGGCAAACCCAAACGCCACGGCCGGAACCAACTCGACCCCCAGCACCACAACCGCCGCCACCGAAGCATTCGTCATGCGCACCATCTTAACGGGGGAACAAAAATGGTGGCGGGTCGCGGATGTTCCGGGTTACGCCACTTTTCGGCCGCCTTTTGGCAAAAGTGGGGATCGGCCGCGGATCCCTTGTCGCCGTGCGCCTCGCCGACTAGAATTCCCACGACTCTGGAAGGAGGCATTCATGACAGCCGTTCCTGTCGTCCCCGCTTCACCAGCTCCCGCGCCTGCACCGCCAATGTCGGAGGGGGCCCGCATTATCGACACCTTCATCGCTCCGTCGAAAACCTTCACTGATCTTCGCCGCAACGCAATGTGGTGGGCCCCGTGGATCTTGATCTCCATCTTTTCCATTGCGTTTCTGCTCACCGTCGGCAAACAGATAGGGTTTGAGCAAGTCGCCAGAAACTCGATTACACACTCCGCCAGGGCCGACCAGTTCGATAAACTGCCCGCAGATCAACAGGCGAGGCAGCTCCAGTTTTCGGTCGGGCTTATTCGGGGAATCGCGTATGGCAACGCTCTAGCGGTCCTGCTATTCACGCTGATCGTCACTGTGGTTCTCTGGACGACCTTCAAGGTCGGCTTCGGCGCTGAGACCACGTTTGGTCAAGCTTTTGCGATTGGAATGTATGCCGGGCTTCCCGGCATCTTGGGCGCGATTCTGGGTATCATCTCGTTGTTCGCGGGAGTGAATCCGGAAGGCTTTGACCTCAACAATCCCGTGGCTACCAATCTTGCCTATTTCCTCGATCCCCAAACGACGGGCAGATTCGTGCACGGCCTGGCGTCTTCGCTGGATCTTTTCGTCATCTGGAGCATCGTGCTGATCGGCATAGGTTATGCATGCACCAGCAAGGTCAAACGCTCGACCGCCATCATCGTCGTGGCGTGTTGGTACTTGCTCTGGAAGCTCATTACCTCCGGATTGGCGTCGCTCGGCTAGAAATTTCACCTTCGGGCTGTGACACTGTCACAGCCCGTCCTCGCCTCGCAAAACGGATCATGTCCGGCTACCCGCAGGCACTCGGGTCATGCGTCCGGCTCGACGACCGCGCCTATTTTCGACGGCGCCGATCTTCGGGTAACCCTAGCTTCCTGGCCGCCCAAACCGCAACTCCCGCGCCATGCGTGCGCCGGCAAATCGAATTCCGCCAAGTCACGCTGGACAAAATCACCAAATTACGAGTAATCCGGGAGCGGCCAGGCGCAGGATTCGCGGCCATCCTGCGACGACCTGAGTCACGCAAGCTCCGAGGTCAAACCCAAACGCCACGGCCGGAACCAACTCGACCCCAGCACCACAACCGCCGCCACCGAAGCATTCGTCATGCGCACCATCGTGACGGGGGAACAATAATGGTGGAGGCGGCGGATGTGCCGGGTACCCCACTTTCTGGCCGCTTTTGCCGCGCTGGGGGTTTACCGCTCCGATCTTCTTGTCGCCGCGCGCCCCGCCAACTAGAATTCCCACGACTGTTTATAAGGAGGGGTTCATGGCAGCCATTCCTGTCGTCCCCGCTTCGCGGACTCCCGCGCCCGCACCGCCGATGTCGGAAGGCGCCCGCATCGTCGACACGTTTATCGCCCCATCCAAGACCTTCACCGATCTGGGAGCTCACGCCAAGTGGTGGAGTTGGGTCGTGCCGTGGGTGATCATCTCGGCGGCCGCGATCCTGTTTGCCTACGCTGTGGGAGAAAAAGTCACCTTCGCCCGGGCGGCTGACAACGCCCTGCAAACGCAGCCCAAGCAGCTCGATCGCATTCAAGCGATGAATCCCGAAGACCGCGCCAAAGCCATGCAGGCGCTTGAAAAGCAGGCCATGATCGGTGCCTACGCCTTCCCGGTGAGCAGCATCATTCTATGGCTGATCATCTCGGCCGCCTTGCTCGCCACGTTCACATTTGTGGCCAACGCGAAAGTTTCGTTCAAGCTGGTTCTTGCCATCGTTGCGTACGCCAGTCTGCCGGTGGTGGTGCGATACCTTCTGGCCACGTTCACGCTCTTTGCAGGCTTAAGCCCTGAAAACTTCAACATTCAAAATCCTGTCGCAACCAATCTCGGGGCACTGTTCAATGCCGCCGATAACCCCGTGCTTTATAGTGCCGGATCCTTCATCGACATCTTCGCCATCTGGACTCTGGTGTTGACGGCCATCGGATTCACCTGCGTCAGCAAGGCAAAACTTGGTACCGCGCTGTTCATCGTCTTCGCCTGGTACTTTGCGTTCATGGGGCTCTTCGTAGGAATCACGGCTCTTGCGTCATAGCGCTAACCGCGATAAAGCTCTAACCGCAAGAAAATTTTCACCTCCTGGCTGTGACATCTGTCACGGCCAGCCCTCGCCTCCATGCCCGTTTCCCTGGAGGTACCCAAGTCTTTGATCCGCTCGACGAGCACGGGCATTTTCGTGGCGCTGATCTTCGGGGTGATCCAGCTTCAGGCGGGAGGCGGTGCGGCATTTGGAAATGTCGCTCCTCTGCCGGCCCCAGCGTGAGCGGGACGCGGAGCAGACAGTCGATAAGGCCCTCCCTCAAGAACGTCAGAGGACGACGCGCATACGAGCCCAGTCGACCGTTTTCGCAGGTTCAACCGCCACGCATTGTCCGAAGCGAATTTCACCCCGCGATCGACTCGATCAAGCGCACCAGATCAGAAGGCAACTCCAGTTCAAGGCCGGCAAGATCCTGCCGCATATGTTCGGGGTTCGAAGTGCCGGTTAGTGGCAGAATTCCGATCGCCTGGGCGAAGCTGAATATGATCTGGGCCGGAGTTGCATGCAGCGCCGAGGCAACTTCGGCGAACGCCGCCAGCCTCAAAACTTCGCGATTCGCGGTGAGCAACGAGAATCCCTGGTACACGATATTGCGTCGCTTGCAGAAAGACCGCACCTCGCGATCCCATCCGGTCCAGGCGAAACAGCGATTCTGTACAACCCCCGGAAGCTCGGCGCCGCTCGCCTCCATCTGCTCCAGATGAAGCAACGAAACATTGCTGACTCCGAGCACTCGCGCGCGTCCAGCGTCGCGTTCCCGCCGCATCGCCTCCCAGACTTCGGCATCCGCGTCGGCCCAATCATCCGACGACGGCCCATGCAAGACGAGACTATCAACATAGTCCGTCCCAAGATGCTTGAGCGAATCGACGAGCGACTGCGCCACTTGAAGAGACAAATCCGCGGCCGGATCGTATGGCAGCCGATGATCCTGTCCGCGGAGGTAAGTGAATTTGGTCTGCAGAAATAAATCAGGGCGCGTCAGGAAACCATCGCGATAGGCTGCGGCCAATCCCTCGCCGACGCCAGCCTCAAAGTAATGCTTGCGCTGATTGGCCGTGTCGATCCCGCGAAACCCGGCCCTTAGCGCCAGTTCCGTGAGAGCAGCGGTTCGGTCTTCCTTCCAGGCAGTTCCATAGAGAAACGCAGGCGTGAGTGGCATCGCAACATTGTGCCACGGGGCTTTTCCACGGTGTCGCCTCGGCGCCCGGGGGGGTGAAAGATGATGGCCGGCAGATGACCGGAAAATCCCGGCGGGTATATGCTTGATTTCCCAGGAGGACTTCCCGTGAAACCCACCCTAGCTGCCCTTCTCTTCCTCGCGTGCACAACGATTGCCTCCGCCCAAGCTGCAACTCCAGCCCCAAAAGCTGCGCCAGGCCCGATCAAGGATCCAGTCGCTACATCGTTGCGCATGCTGCTGCCGCGCCTGCAAAATAACATCGTTGGCGCCGTCGAAGCCATGCCCGCCGACAAGTTTTCCTACAAGCCGAGTGCCGATCAGATGACGTTCGCACACCTTGTGGTCCACATCATCGAATCGAACAACGCGATGTGCTCCAAGGTGGCGGACGTCCCGGCTCCCAAGGTGGAGCAAGCAAAAGAGACCGACTCCAAAGAGCAACTCGTCAATGCCGTGAAAGCCTCTTTCAGTTTCTGTAGCGAGGTTCTCGGAAAGATGGACGACTCCAGACTCGGGGACAGCGTCGAATTCTTTGGAGGGCATGAGTTCCCGCGCGCGATGGGCGCGCTTATCCTTGCCAGCGGCTGGGCGGACCACTACGCCGCCGCGGCTATGTATTTGCGCATGAATGGCATCCTGCCGCCAAGCGCGCAGCCCAAACACTAAGAGTGGGAGGTCGACTCCGCCCAGTCTCTCTTCTACGGCCGCGGAGAGACGCTGGCAGAACTCGATCGCCAGGAACAGCTCAACGAGCAGAAGGGCAAGAGCGCCTTTCTCGACGAGTTGGCGCGGGTGGATGACACTCTCAATGTCATCCGCCCGTTGAAGGCCAGATGCAAGGACAAACTCCGGAGTCGAACTGCGCTCACCAGGCGGTCCACCTCACGTTTGTGACCGCTAAGCCAAGGAAAATGAAGCCGGGCCGAACGCCGGTGTCGCGGAAGGGGAACAACGATTGACGACTATCGATTATCGATTGCCTGGTGCCGGACCGAGCGGGGCTACTTGATCTGAACCAGCTCGCCCTCTGAAACCGAAGCAGCCGGCGAAGGAGTCGGGTGCTGCGGCGCCCGCCAGGAATCAAAAATCGAGACCTGATGCACACACGAAACCGTGCAGTTCGGCGCGCAGGATTTTTCCCTAAGATACTCGCGCCGCAGGTCGTCGCGCGTATAGGTCTCGAGCGGAACCCCGGGATAGCCCCGCTGCTGCGAGCAGTA
>Ga0123356_10001606_pt1 | contig 24821 bp, 19 predicted proteins | sample TergutEmb28metaG_2_FD_92546 | JGI IMG/M metagenome (GOLD analysis project Ga0123356, IMG submission 92546) | Embiratermes neotenicus P3 segment gut microbial communities from Petit-Saut dam, French Guiana - Emb289 P3 | ecosystem: Host-associated > Arthropoda: Insects > Digestive system > Gut ...
AATGAATGCCGCTTTTGTTCATTGCATAGTTAATAACTTGAATAAAATGCGTCGTACTCGCCCTGTTGAACTCCGCAACCGCTTTGTGGATTTCCATATCAAGAATTATACTCGAATCGATGGCGGCAAGTGTAAGTATTGCTATTTCTGAAGGGTCAAATATAGATGCTGTAACTTGCAAAACACTATAATCGATTTTGTCGGTTTCTTCGTTGATAGTGTCTGTTATCAATAATATTCTGCCATCGTTTAAAATATCGGCACCACTGATTAGGTCAAACACTATACCGCTGTCTGTGAAGTTAAGCAGCTCCGTTATTTCATCATTATCCGGATTGTAGCCGGACAGTTTTGTTTTATTAAAATCATAAAAAATAAGCGGATATCCGGCGCTTCCTTGAAGCGGAAACACCCGATTGGAAGTCACAATTTTCTTTTCACCCCACGAACCGGAAGCTACATCAATTTCTGTCAGTTCACTTCCCATATCGCCTGCGAAGTTAAAGAGAGCAACATTTCCGTTTGGCATTGATATTAAATGGTTTTGAAACATTTGCGGGACATTTAAGCTGAACCGCAACTCTCCATTTGGATTTAATATATGTACTTGCGACTTATCTTGATCACTTAAACCAAGATAAATATTTCCTTGTGAGTCTGTCGCTATTACTTGTTGACGGTCATTAATGTTAACTATCTCGGAAACCGGTATCGGTTCAATTAAGTCCTTTCCTGTAGAATCAAGTTTTCTTATATAGGTGTACATGCTTTCCGGAAGAGTATAGGTTTCAATAAATAGATTTTCTATAATGTAGAATGCTTTATCATTATCGATATGCATAGCGGATATGCGTGTCCGGTGAAGTGCAGTTTCTTCTTCTATAACTGACTCAGGTGGGACAGAGGGAGTATATCCGGGCAGTTTGGTTGCTTCCATATCTTTTATATTTATTGAAAAAATATAATCGTCTGAATTATTGACTATAATTTCGTCTGTATCGTTGGTTTGAGTATATTTTCTAATATCTCCAATAGCTGTAAAAAATATAACATCATCTTCAATTATATGGTTTCTCGTATCACGTTTACTGCCGTCCGACAATGGGAACTTCGGAAACGGAGAAGATTCAATATCATATATATGATTTGGAATGTCAAAAGGTATTGTTGACACCCAGTCAGCCGATTCTAAAACATCAGGGCTATTTACTTCATTGTCAGAACAACCAATAAGTGTACTTACTAATAAGATAGTTGTAAGTATATAAGAAGTAATGCGCAGTATTAGACCTAGTGACTTTTTCATTTTTCACCTGATTGTTGTTAATTTGCTATTTTTTACACAAACTTTATTTAAAGTAAAGAAGTCATATAAATTGGCAAGTGTATAACATCATCTTTTATAAGAACATCTTTTGAATAAAGAATATAAGCATTACCAAGATTAGATTTAAATTTATTACGAAACTTGTCGAGCGATGAATGAAGTTTATATGCAGACGATTTAACTTCAACCGGACTAATTCTATTATCAATATTAATAAGAAAATCTATTTCCATTGTATTTTTTCTATCAAACGAATCACTTCTGGAATAAAAGAAAAGCCGATGTCCGTTTGTACGTAATAATTGTGCTGCTATATTTTCCATAAGCATACCTTCGTTTATATTTAGTTTGTCAAGAAGTATTGCATTATATAGAGCATTTTGCGTATATCCTTTATCTTTAAATGTGTGTGTCACTAAAAGACCTGTGTCTGCCATATATAGCTTATGCGTTGAGTGGTCAAAACTGAGTGCCAAACCAACGTTCGGGTCGCTTGCATTAAAGCAAGGATTTGTTATCATCCCATCCTCAAGCCACATAAATGCGTTTTCGTAACTTCTCATTCTTGCTTGCTTTTTAATAGACGACAATTTATATTTCTTTTCTTTTCTTGATAATTGCCCGGGAATAGAATCGAATATTTCAGTTACTTTCCCTTTATAACCGGTTGCATATTTTGTTATGTCGCTTCTATATAATTTCAAAATTTTAACTTTCTCGATATCCGCTTTGGCATAATCTTTATCTGTTAAATATGCCAATACCGCCTGCGGCATCCCTCCAACAAGCATATATTGTCTAAACTCGTTCATTGCTTTTCGATGCAACGCTTGCCCTAATGGTTTAATCTGCTTAAAACAGTCTGATATATATGGCATAAGTGTCTCGTTCCCAGTTGCCCAAAGGAACTCTTCAAAATCCATAGGATGCATCTCAATAGAGTCTTCTTCTGAGGGAATAAGAATATCTTTTACATTTTGTTTAATAGAAATAAGTGAACCTGTTTCTAAGTAATCATACCTACCATCGGCAACAAGGTGTTTTATCATTTGCCGCGCTATCGGTAAGAGCTGTACTTCGTCGAAAATTACTAAGCTTTCTCGTTTATAAAGTTTTACGGGATAATGTGCAGTAAGTTTTGAAAAGAACACATCATAATCTGTTTTATCATTTTCAAAAATATCTCTGACTTCCTTTGTAATATTTGAAAAATCAATTATTAATACGCTTTTATATTCATTTTTCCCAAACTGACCGGCAATAAAACTCTTTCCAACACGTCTTGCTCCGTTGATTAGCATGGCGGAAGTGCCGCAACTTTCATTTTTCCACTTTAAAAGATTTTGGTATATCTTTCTTTTTAATAGCATTTTTTATATCTCCTAAGTACTCTGTAAGAATAATCAAGCCCAATTATATCATTCTATTCAACTTATATCAAGTGTTTGCTTAATCATTGTGCACAAAATGACACTTGATGTGTTGCGTGAATATACACATAATGACACCTAACGCACTGCTCGATTATGCACGATATGACACCTATTTGGTTATCATCTTGTTGTTATTACTATGACATTAACAAAAGTGGTGTCCAAAAGCGCTATATTTCTTAACAAGAGGCTGTAGCAAAGCCTAAAACTCCGTCATCGCGAGGAGCAAAGCGACGTGGCGATCCAGAATATAAACTACAATACACTGGATTGCTTTGTTCCTCGCAATGACGGGGATTTTCGACTGGATTGCTTCGTGTTCCCTGTGCGTCACAGATTGCCTTGCAATGACAAAGGCTATTGCATATTTTGCAACAACCTTTTGTACAGTCTTGGTTATTTTGGTTTAACTAATTTCAATCGCCTTTGATGCGTTTTATTTCGAGGTTGCCGAGGGAGACGGAGCCTGTTATGGTGAGGGTTGGGGCGGATTCGTCGTTGCTTTGGAGGCGGCGGCTTATTTCGGCGTTTGCGAGGGATGCATTGATTTCATCAATTACACGCCAGTGTGAGGGTACGTAAATTTCCATTGAGCCGAAGCTGCAGTTGACGTTTACTACTGCTCCGTCGGGGTGAAGTGTTACATGGTCGAAGTAGACTTCCATTCCGCCGAATCTGCATGACAGCTCTGCGGATTCAAGGCTGTCTGCATGTAAATACCGGCTTGCATATCCGAAGGATACGCTTATGTACGGGTTATTCGAGTCGTCGCCTTCTTCGATTTTGGTGCCTTCGTACTCCTCGTTTACTTCCCCGTCACCGACATCAACGACTATCACATCGTCACCGCCGACCTGTACATTCACTCCGCCTTTAGAGTATTTGCGTTTATACTTTTTACTTTCGTTAACATTTATATTAACGAGCCTTGCGGTGTTAAAGCGTTTAGGCAGCAGTATATGCAGGCCTATCGTAGCAAGAATGGTTACAAGCACCAGTGTCCAGAACGGTACTTCGGGCCATCCTATCGGTCCGCGGAATATGTAATATAGCGCCGCCAGCGGTATTGGAAGGGAGGCAAATGAAAGTGTTGCAAGGCAGTGGAACAGTACAATTGTGGCTATTGCGCCTACAATATAGCTCCAAACTCCGAGCTGAACAAAATCACCAAAATAGTTTGCGAGAATAAGTCCCGCAAGAAGCAGCCAGAAGAATCCCCATGCTACCTTTGATGCTCTCTTTCTGTATCTTTTTGTCATGATTTTTACTGTCCTTTCTTATTATCTCATAATTGTTGTTTGATAGTTGATTTGCTGTATTGTCCTTGTTTCTGTAAAGCTTATTTTTGTTAAGTCTGTTTTATCCCCCGCGCTGTGCCATTTTTTCTTTCAGGGGTTTGAAGTAATGGCGGGAAATGTATATATGCTTGTGTGTTCCGTTGAAGCTAACCTTGCTTGATGATGTGAGATTGCGGTCGATTGCATAGATTTGTTTCGTATTAACTATTGTGCCTTTTGCCGCTCTGACAAACTGAGCGGGCAGCAGCTCCTCAAGCTCGTATAACCTGTGCTTTACCTTAAATGCGTCGCCGGGTGTATGTGCAAATACCTGCTCGCCTTCTGTTTCGAAAAAGAGGATATCTTCTATCGGGAAAAAGAATTCCTGAGAATTTTTGTAAAATGTCATCTTGGGTACAGACAGGCTTGATATAAATTCCTGAATCTTACGGACATTATTATCCACATTGCTGCAGCGGATGACAACCTCATCCTCCGAAGACCCGTCCGTTAACTCAATACGCAGCTTCACTCAAGTACCCTTCCTTTTCCGTTCTATGTGGAGTCTACCACGCATACTGTGAACATACAATACCAAAACGGCAACAGGTAATCCGTCGCCGCTAAGTGGTAATTTTTATACGGTAAGGGGTGCAGCTTTGGGGGTAGCTAAAATAAATTGCTATCGTTCAAGAGAAACGTCCTGTTTATATTGAACGCCCTCCAGCGTCCGTGCTTCCGTGAAAGTAATTCATTTTAGCTACCCCCAAAGCTGCACCCCTTACCTTCTTACAAATCTAATTATCCCCCAGCACCTTGCCGAGGTGGGCGACGAAGTCCTGGGCGTTTGTGATGATGCTTTTTGCGGAGAGGCTGCCGCGGTCGGCAAGTTTGTTTGCGGAGAATTCGGAGATGTCCACTGTGTAGAAGTATACGGGGCGGATTTTATTTTCGTCCGTGACGTAGTACATCGGGGATATGTTGCCTGCGGCTATTGAATGAAGGGTGCTTGCCATGGTTATTATTGTTGTTGCCTTGGAAAGCTCTGCGCGCATTGCGTCCTGACCTTCGTATGAGTCGGAATATACTCCCGGGAGAGGGCCGTCATCTCTTATAGAGCCGCAGAGAACAAGCGGGATGTTACGCTTTACGCATGTGTATACAATACCGTTATTTATGCCTTCGGCTTCGATGAATTTTTCAATCGAGCCGTGGAATCTTGCACGGTTGATAGTATCGATATGGTTATAGTGGCCGTTCGGCATACTCTCTTGTGTATAGATATCCTGACCGAGAGCGGTGCTTCTGTATGCACCTTCAAGGTCGTGAGTTGCAAGGGCATTTCCGCCGAGCAGTGCATTAACATAGCCGTTTTCTATCAGCGACATAAAGGCATTGCGTGAATCGGCGTCAAATGAACATGCGGGTCCCATTACCCAAACGATGTAGCCGTTATCCCGCTCATGCTTTAAAAGCTCATACAAAAAGTCATAATCAATCGAAAACGCTGTTTCACGGCTGCGGCCCTGGCGGAATGCAAATGTTTCCGCATCCCCGTTTTCGTCTGTTGCACCTGCGGGAATAAAACCGTCCGGATATACATAAATGCCTTCGCTTGCATTTTCGGTGCGTCCGACAGCGATTTTGTCGCCTTTTTTGATATGTCTGAATTCTCTGACATATATTTCTCCGTTTTCAAGAACAGCAACACAGTCCATGCGGCTCCGTTTCGGAAGCAACCAGTTTCCGCTTACCTTAAAATACTCGGGAAATATTGTTGTTGCATGATAATCCTCGGGAGCAACAAAATCTGCCGGAGCGGTTTTGAACTTTACATCCGGTGCGTTTTTGAACATTTCTTTTGAAAAATCGGGCGGTCTGTAGGTTGGAAGTGAAAAATGCATCTTTGTCCTCCTTAATGATGTCTATGCAATGTGTTGTGCTTTTGTAATGTGCTATATTTATGTAATATACCCTGCTAATTAACCACGCTCCAGTCATGCAGGGTTTTTCCGTCTTTATCCTTCAGGCTAAGCCATGTGTTGTCCCCGCCGAAGCGAAGGAATATCCCGATTTCATTCGGAGACGGAAAGATAATATCCTCTGTTGTAACACCGTTTTCGATTTTGTCCTCGTGGTCGGCTCTGAGGGTTTTTGCCACTTTTGCAGAAAAGTTTAACGAGCCGTCCTTATTAAGCTGCGGGTCGGGTGTCAGCTTGGCACCCGCTTTAAGCAGCAGTTCTTTTCTGCGCTGCCAGAATACTTTGCCATAACTGTCTCTGTCGGTAAATGTAAACTCTATATCGCTGATTTCTGCTCTCCATCTGTGTTCATCTTTCATATCCCGCAACAATCCTTTCTTCCCATGAATATTCTTTATTTTTATTGTAGCATGGGAATAAAAAAAAGCAATAGCCCTTCATTTGAAGGCTATTGCTTTGCGCGGCCCCTCCCTGCAGGGGTTGCACTGTAGTGCACCACCCCTTTTGATGCTTGCAGGGAGTTAGACGGCTGCGAAAGCAGTTTGCTCGGCTGACATCATTTCTCTCATTGCGTCAAATAACGGAGCAAGTGTTTCCGGGTTTTTCGCTCTGTCTCTTACACGGGTAATGAGAACTTCGCTGAGTTTTCCGATTACGAGGTTACCGTTTGTGATTTTTAAGTCACATACATGCTTCATTCTGTAAGATACCGACCAGGTATTAACCGCAGTCCATTTAATTTTCATATGATTCTCGCGGATATTGTCGATAATGAACAAAGCTTCCTTCAGATTTTCGCCTTCAATGTGATGGCAAACAATGTCATCGATATTCGGGCGCATTTCTGCTTGCATGTCTGCAGCGGGAGCTGCTTCGTTATGCTCGTAGTTCGGCATAATTGCAAATGTGGTTCTTGTTGATTCATTCTTATTCATTTTTTATTTCCTCCTTAGAAATTCCTGTTGCTTCTTTGCCTACTGTTTCTTTCTGTTTCTTTGCCTTTTTTACTGCTTTCTATAATTAAAACGGTCGAAAGCTCTTTTTCTGCAAGCCTTCGACCGTTTAATTTACGAGTTTAAATACACTCAGTGTTTAATCACTTCGTGGCAAAAGCTTGGCTTTTTGGAACATGACAAGAGCACTTGCGCAGGTCATGATTTTTCCGGATTCTGTATGCACGCGTCTCTTTTTATTATTAATCACAGCTCTTGCTTCCCTTCTCATCGAAGTATGTCACCTTGCGAGTCTTGTTTTGTAGACACTCCAATGCTATCGTGTCATATGGTAAAGCATTTTTGGTGATTAGTCAATGCGTAAAATTGACAAAGTTGAAAGATTTAATTCGTAGTTAGTTGGTGATATTCACCACAATATGTAGGTGTTTTTTGTATATATTCACTATTTGTTGCCTTTTTGTGCATTGTTTTGCTTTTCCCTACTATGGGGTATAGCACTTTTTCTGCTTTCACTTATTTAGACGTAAGACAATATGATTTGTTCCATTTTTTATGTAAATATTATGAACAGTTGACCTCGCTTTCGACGAACCAGCGGGGTTTGCCTGTTTCCGAGTATGTGTCTTCAAAAAAGATACGCCTTTCTTTGCCGAGTATCCTCACAGTGTATCTTATGCCCATGCTGCCTGCCTCCGACGCGGCACGGCGCACGTCAAGCACCCTGTCTATTTCATACATGGTGCCGTCTTCCCACTTGAGCATTGCGGGCACCATCGTCCCGTCCTTGCTGTAACGGGCAAGCAGTTCAACATAAACACGTTTCGGATGCATGGCAGTTTACTCCTTTTCTGAAGGCAGAGGGAGAAGATATTATATCCCTCTGCCTTGCTTAAAACCTTGCGAAATTCAGGTGTTCTTCTCTTGCATTGAGTGTTCCGAGCTGTTCGTCAAGTTTTGTAAGGCCTCGCTGAATGCTGTGGTAACCGAAGTCTTCTCTTATTTTGTCGACGGCTCTGTCTATTGTTCTTTTGTTATCGTGTCTTTTTTCGTCCTCGAAAAGATTCATCTGCTCGGGTTCGTCCGCAGGCACAAGAGTCGAGACACGTATTCCGACACCCCGCAGCGGAAGCAGTCTTATATCCTTATACAGGCTGAAGCTTATATCGAGGATGTCATGTGTGATATCCGTCGGGCGTTTGATTTTGCGTTCATGAATCAGCCAGCGTAAATCCGTTGTGCGCAGGGATATCTGTATAACGTATGCTTTGAATTTTTCTTCACGGAGTCTCATTGCGACACTTTCGGCAAGTGTCATTAAAATTATACGAACATCCTCGTCACATACCATGTCTCTTGCCGCAGTTGTTGAGTTGCCGAGGGATTTTACGGGAAGGCCCGTGCCTTCTTCTTTGATTGGTGTTGTGTCTATGCCGTTTGCGAATGCGTAGAGGACTGTGCCGTTTTTTCCGAAGCGGCGCTTGAGTATATCGGGATTTGCCGCTGCGAGCTCGCCTATTGTTCCGATGCCCATTTCAGACAGGCCATGTGTCGTTGCTCTTCCGACACCCATCAAAACCTGAACCGGCAAGGGCCAAACGACTTTTTTCATGTTGCTGCGGGTAATCTCCGCAACGGAGTCGGGGCCTGCTATGTCGCTTCCGAGCTTTGCAAATACCCTATTCCAGCTGAGTCCCATGCTTGCTGTGAGCCCTGTTTCCGTTTTGAGCCGCTCTTTGATCTCGTGGGCAAGTTTTATCTCCTTGCCTGTGCGGCAGGTACCGGTGAGGTCTATCCAGGATTCGTCTATTGAAAAGTCGTCTCGCAGATTGCTGTATTCGGAATATATCTCACGCACCCTGTTTGTGACCTGTCTGTAGAGGTCGATGTTCGGCGGGACTGTCACAAGACCGGGACACAGGCGCATCGCCTGCCAGCGGACCATGCCTGTTTTTATCCCGTAACGTTTTGCCAAGTCGGACTTTGCAAGGACTATGCCGTGCCGCTCCTCGACATTGCCGCAGACGGCGACGGGTTTTCCCCGCAACTCGGGACGGCGCGCAATCTCTATTGACGCATAACATGCATTCAAATCACTTAATACAATCCGTTTATCCATACAGTTCGCTTATCCAAATAATTCGATTATTCATATAATCCGATTATCCATACAATACTTGACTGCCGCATGCAGATTATTAGTCAACTGTATTATAATATACATTTATTAAGATTGCAATATGGCATTTTAACCAAATTTTAAGATTTTTGCTTGACATTGTATTTATTTGTAGTATAATGGTAAAAAACTTCAAAGATGAATGAGGTGCATTATGAATATTTCTATCGGTCCTACTCTTTCCCTTCTTCGCAAGGATAAAAAGCTTATGCAAAAGGATGTTGCATCGAGACTTTCCGACTACGGTTTTAACGTCAGGTCCAAAACTATCTATAACTGGGAGAAAGAGCTTTCACAGCCGAGCATCCCGCATTTTATAGCTCTTTGCGACATTCTTGATGTTGATGATGTTCTATGGCAGTTTGCCGGAATTCCCAAGGGTCCGTATGCAGGGCTCAACACCGACGGCCGCCGCAAAGCCCGGGAGTTTATTGACCTTTTGTTCCGTATTGATGATTTCAAAACCATCCCCGCTTTTAGCATTTTGGAAGCCGGCATTTCCGAAGATAGCATTTCCGCTTCAGATACCTCTGAGACAACCACCCCTGCATCAAGCAGCAGCATTACAAACATTAATTCCGCCCGCTCTGACCACAGCAGCAGCGAAGCCTCTCACCCGCTCCGCCTTGTGCGCTTGTATGATATCCCCGTTTCGGCAGGTGCGGGTAACTTCCTTGATGAGAGCGGATATGAGGAAATCGAAGCTCCGTCATATGTTCCGATTGCGGTTGACTTTGCACTCCGTGTCAGCGGAGACAGCATGGAGCCTTATATTTTGGACGGTCAGGTCATATGGGTAAAGGAGCAGGATGTACTCGACAGCGGCGAAATCGGCATCTTCTCCTACTCCGGTGATGTATATTGTAAAAAACTGATTGCAGACGGCCGCAGGGCATATCTCCGGTCACTTAATCCCTCATATGAGGATATCGAAGTTAAAGAGGACTTTGGTTTCAAAGTCATCGGCAAGGTGGTGTAATACTTTATATGTGCGGAAGATATCTTTTGGACGATGAGGCATATGCCGACATTTTAATGATTCTCAATAACTTAAATGCCGCAAAAAAGATTTACAACGAGGACAACTTCGGCTCCGATAGTTCAGCATCCGATTTTAATGCTAATGATTATCCGGTCGGTGAAATATTTCCGTCCTATACGGTCCCTGTTATCGAATCAGACGGCGTTAAACCCGTGAAGTGGGGTTTTCCGCATTGGAAAAACTCAAGTGTTATTATAAACGCCCGCTCCGAAACCGCCGCAGAAAAGAACATGTTCCGCAAACCCATGCGTGAAAGACGCTGCGTAGTGCCGTCCGGCGGTTTTTACGAATGGTCGCGCACCGGCGGAAGCCAACGCACAGGCAGCGGCAATTACCGCGGAGGCGGCAGCGGCCGCAAGCTTAAGGACAAATACCTGTTCCGCCAACCCGGAGAGCATATGATGTATATGGCAGGAATCATCAGCACCTTCCGTGATGAATCCGGCGATGAGTACAATGCGTTTGTAATATTAACAACTGCAGCGAACGACTCGGTCGCACCAATCCACGACAGAATGCCCGTACTCCTCGCAAAAGACGAGCACGAGCTTTGGATCAAAGACGAACGGTTTATGTACTACACAATAAAACGCACATGGCAGGACCTGTCCCCAATAATGGTATAGCTCCAAAAAACACCCATCCCGGCACCAAAGCCAACACGGGTGTTTTTTCTGCACTCTTATTTATTATTTCTTATTTATTAACTCTGCACTCATATTTCTTATTTATTCCGCTCCTGCTCTTTGGGCTGCGTCTACATCGGTGAATATTATTTCCGCTATTGTTCCGTCCTGTGCAGAGACTAGCGTTATCATTACGGCAATCCCGTTATACAGTTGTTTATACGAGCTTTGGGATACTTCTTCAATTTCCTCGCTTCCGAAATATATAAACCCGAGGCTTACCATAAGAATCGCCCTTGCGTCAACAAGATTCATTCCGCACTCTATTCTGAAAAGCGAATGTGTATCATCAAGCAGGCTGATTTGAAATACACGGTCATTAAATATGCTGATAATCAGATATGTTTCCCCTGTTCCCCTGTAGCTCCATTCTGTATACCCACCGTCGGTTCTTTCATTTTTGTCGGGTTGACCGAGCATTTGAGTAACATCTGTTGCTCTGCGTCCTATAAGGCGTGCTATGTGTGTTTCATCGGAAGATATACCATCGCTGTCTCCGTCTGCACTATCACCTGCACTGTCGCTGCTGTCTGTGTTTCCATCATCCGTGTCATCGCCGCTGTCGCCTGAACCGTCGTCGCCACCGGTGTTTATATCACTGTCGGAGCCGGTATTTGCATTCGGATCGACCGGGATGTTGCCCGAAAGCCTGAGCCAGTTTCCGTCGGGGCATTCAACAAATACCAATGAATAAGCTACATCATTATACGAAAACATAAACTCATTAAAAATTTCCTCTGTTTCAATATCATGAATCGGGCTCAGTTCAATTGCACCAAGGTCTCTTTTTGCCCTGCTTATTCTGCTCAAAGAATTAACGGTTCTTATACCGCACATGGAATAATCTGCCGAAAACAGTTTAATCATGTCCACAGTTCCGTTATTAAACAATGTTATTTCAAGTGCGGGCCTGTCCTCACTCACCTGTCCGTATATCATCACATCATCTTTTGAATTCGCTTTAGGATGCCCGAAAGCTTCAATAAGCTCCTGACGGGTTGCTCCAATTACATAGAATAAATCATCTTCGGAAAAAGTTGTGCTTATAAACTTTGTATTGTCATATACCGGTTCTGCCGGACTCTGTTCATTGTTGTTATTCGGTTCGGGTGTAACAAGCTGCGGGAACAGGTCTTCGTTATTGTTTCTTTCGGCGGGGAAAAATATATTAAAAATGAATAATAAATTACCCGGAATCAGTAACAGGATTAATATTACCCATAATAATGCAGGGATTTTTTTTGCCCCTCCCGATTCTGAACCTTCTTCACCTTCAGCAGGAGGTTCTTTTGCGGGTTTTTCTTTTTTCTCCTTTACCGGCTTTTCCTTTTTCTCTTTGACAGGTTTTTCTTTTTTCTCCCGGGGTGGTTTCTCTTTCTTTTCTCTTTTACGTTTTCCTTTTTCCGGAGTCTCTTCGGCGTCTTCGTTTTCTCCTAACGGCACATCACCCTCGGCTCCAAGCTCAACCTCGAAGTCATCCATGGAAGCATCCCCGGATTCACCCCCTGCTCCGCCTGCAGCGGAATCTCCGCTCATAGCTGCCTGCATCATGCTTTCAATATCAGAAGGCAGCTCAACATCAGGCCCGCCATCGGGCGAGTCAGTATCAGAGCTGTCATCCCCCATCAGTGCAGCAGGGTCTGCAGCTGCTCCCGCATCACCTTCCGTGTCTGCTTCTTTGTTAAAAAAAGGCAATGCGCTTTTAACAATAGAAATTATATTATTGAATTTTTCAAGAACAGTTTCTAATAATTGCAAGTGCATTCATCTCCAAAACGTTTTGTCAGTTTCCCATTTTTGCAATGATAGCCGAAGTATTATACCACAAAAACACCTGTTCTGGCAATGGTGCATAGACGAAGCTCATGATATTGCGTGTTTTTTCGGTTGACTTTTATCATTTTTCAGCTGATACTGTTGTATGAAAATCAGACAGAGGTGATACTGTAAAATGAAATACAAACTTATTGCAACAGATATGGACGGGACGCTTGTTAATGATGATTCGAAGCTCACGGAGCGCACAAAAACTGCAATACTAAAAGCCATTGATAAAGGTGTGCTTTTTGTTGCGGCTACGGGCAGGCCTTTTAGTAATGTTCAGGAGCTGAATAAAGTATTGCATAAAGATATGCCGTTTATTGTTTTTAACGGTGCCGAAGGTTATATGGGAAAATCCGGGAAGCTGCTTTTTGAGCATTTTCTTGATTTTGATCTCGCAAAGGAAACGTTCGATATCGGGCAGCAGCTTGGTTTTTCACAGATTTTATGGACAGGCCCCGTCTTATGGGCAAACCGCAAAGATGATGCAACCTCCGCTTATGAGGCTGTCTGTAAGGATTTGGAGCTTAGAATAGTTACAGACCTCACCGATATAAAAGATGAGGTCCGGGGCATATCAAAGGTTTTATGGATTGACGACCCTTCGATTATTAAAGAGCAGCTTTTTAAAATGAATGCTCACTTCGGCGATAAGCTCAGATGTGTTTCGTCAATGTCGCATTTTCTTGAGTTTGTGAGCATGAAGGCCGGCAAGGGTACGGCACTTGCCGAAATCGGCAGGATTTTTGGTATCGATAAAAATGAAATGATTGCCGTCGGCGATGCAAATAATGACCTTTGCATGATTGAATACGCAGGTCTTGGTGTTGCAGTAGAAAACGCAGGTGATGGCATAAAAGCAAAAAGCGATTATGTAACATCATCAAACAATGACGACGGCGTCGCAGAGGTCATTGAAAAGTTTATTTTGTCTTAATCTGCTGCTTTCAGCAGGGCATTTATGTTTTCTGCTTTTGCGCCCATCGGGACACCGCCGCCGACGCTCAGGAGTAGTCCTTTTGCAGAACCTGCGGTTGCGGTGTAGTCCTTTATACAGTCTTTTGCAAGGGTATACACTTCGTCGGGGGTATTGTTTGCAAGAGCCATTGGCGGTACATTGCCGAGAAGTGTAATGTTGCCGCCTGTTTTTTTGTATACGTCTGCGATGTTTCTTTCATGCGTGAAGTTAAACAGATTAGCACCAAGGTCCTCCATGTATGTGAAGGATGTATCATTTGGTGTGTCGTTATGAAATAAATGAATACACTCGGGAAATGCAGCAAATACTTCCTTCAGATATGGATGTGCAAACTCTTCGTAGTCCTCGGTCCCGAAAAATCCGGTTACATCATCGAGCATTAATACACCCTCAGCCGTGCCGACAGTTTCAAGCTGTGCTTCGAGCCAGTCTTTGCAGAGCCTTGTTGTCATTTTAAGAAGCTTATGGACCACATCGGGGTCGATTTTAGCGCACATTAACAGCTCTGTTACGGAGAATAAATGGGATGCAATCGTCAAAGGGCCTCTGGTGCTTACAATATTTATTTGCTCACCGATTTCCGCAAGCTTCGGAACCATGTATTTTTGCAAATTGAGGAGCAACGGCATAAGCCCGTCCTTGCGGGGGTCGGGCGATTTTAATGTACTTATTATATCGTCTGCATCGTCGGCATCCTCTATCATCGGATGGACACCGGGCAGATTGTCGTCATAAAAGGTAAACTTTACCCCAAAACCCGATGGTTCTGTTGCCATTCCGTACTCCGCCCACCAGTCGGGTAAAAAGATAATGTCAGGGAAGTCTTTTTTTATTTTTACATATGAGTTAAACCACTGATCCGGTCTTGCATAAAAGTCAATATTGGAAATACCGCAATAACCCGGCATCCAGGGACTGTCCACAATAAGCCCGACATGCAGCTTATCCTCTTCCCCTTTTAAAATCGATTTAAACAGATTCCAATGTTCTTTTGTCATAACTCATCCTCGCATTATCTATTCGTATATTTTTCTGCCTTGCTCATCGGGTATGCCTGTCAGACGGTAAAAATATGTATTTACCACGTCGCGCCATTCTTTTGCGTTTTCGCGCTGTGTGTGGAGGCGTTTTGATACGGAGACATAAAGACATTCGGGCAGCAGCGGTTTGAAGGCTTCCCATGTTTTTATGAAGCCATCGGCTTCATCATATCCTTCGAAATGCGAATCGTAAATAAACTGAAGCAGTGTTTTTCCGCTTCGCAGCTTAAAATCATAAGGCAGGCGGTGAAAATACAACAGCAGTTCCTCCGGGCAGGATTCGATATTGCTGTAGAGGTTGTTTAGAAACGGATGATATTGTGCCGTGTAGCCTGTTCCGTTTTCCGTCCTGTCTATTCCGATGGCCTTGCTGTTTGCTCTGTGGTAGGTTCCCCACTTTGAAAATTCATAACCCTCGGGGCTCGGGCCGTAATGGTGGTTGATGTTTACCATCCAACCGAGAGCAAACGGGCATGTGTATTTTTCATATACATAACGGGATGCAAGCATCATTTCGAGCAACCGTTCTTTAAAATTATTACTTTGTTTTCCGACACATACATTAAACGTCAAATCAATCCATTCACTCAGAACCTCCCGGGCGGTAAGAGACGGGTCACATGCCATACGTCCGAACGAATAAAGATTAGCCTGTGCGAGTGTATGCCCTGTCCAGTTCATGTCAAGTCCTGTGTTGGCGACGGCAACAATTGCTGTTACTTTGTTTCCCATTAAATCCCGCATAGTTTCAGAATCCGATACAGGTGCGGAGAACACCTCTTCCCACTGCACTGCCAGAGCATAAAGGTCAATCTGCTGTCCTGTGTATTCCTGAGTTACCTGCAATTCAATAGCCTGTGCCGTATGTTTCATTGCTCCGAGCAGGGGTGAGTTCGGTTCTCTTACCTGAAAATCCGAAGGCCCGTGCTTTATTTGTAAAATGACATTATCGTCGAAATCACCGTCAAGCGGATAAAAATGGTCATACGCCGCTTTTGGGCGGTCTGTTACCGTGTCACGCCAGTCTTGGATGCAGTTATATACGAAGCACCGCCAGTATACCTTGCCGCCGTGTGGTTTTAAGGCACGGGCAATCACATTTGCACCGTCTGCCTGCGTACGTCCGAGTTTGGCGGGGCCGTCCCGAAATTCACTGTCCGCTTTAACCAGAAATCCGGCAAGGTCCGGTATGTGGTTATAAACCTCAGCTGCCGCTTTTTCCCACCAGCTTATTACATCCTTGTCATAAGGGTCATAGGTTTTAAGCCCTCCGAGCAAACGGGGGCTTGTAAAGTCGACGGCGATAATAAATCTTATCCCAAATTTGCGGAATATCGCAGCAAGCTCTGCAATATCGGGGAGCAGTTCACCCGTTATCAAACGTGCGGCACGCTCTGTGACATTCACGTTATTGCAGCATACACGGTTAATTCCTATCGATGCAAGAAAGCGGGCATAATCATGGATTCTGTCTTTATCATAACAAACATAACCGTCTTTAAAAAACAATGATTTCCCGCTGTATCCCCGCTCGACATCCCCGGTAATATTGTCCCAGTGGTTTAAGATACGCTCTTCAATTTTCGACGCAGCTGCAGGGGGTTCCAAGCCACCATCCTGCAGCCACATGTTGTACTCACTGTATAACACTAAGCAAGGGTCCTTTCATTTACTACAATTGAAACATCGCCTTCGGTGTAAACAAGCGGTTTGAGGTCAACCCAGTTATCGTAAGGTTTACATTTATCAAGTGTAACATTTTTTGCGACTTTGATGAATTTTTCCATATCCTTTTTTGTATGTGCATAATCCTGATGCGCCACATAAAACACATCAAAATCCATCTCCATTACACGTTCAAGCATTGCTGCATAAGCACGTACGGAAAGTGATTGAGGCATAAACATCCAGCAATGCGAGTTTGCCGAGTCGCTGTCTATTAAAATTCGTTTTTCACGGAGTAAAATACCGATAGAACCGCCTGTATGCCCTGCCATGTCAACGATTTCTACGTTAATACCACCAAGGTCAAATACGGTGCCGGGTTCCAGTGGTTTTAGATTGCATTTACCCGAGTTTATCCATTTTCCTTCGTCAAAATCGGGAGTTATGCCCGCTTCCTTCATTCTTTCAATTATTGAACTGCGGATTTCCGGTGATGTATGCTCGTTACACAGTTCATAGTCAGGCTCCCGCAAATAGACCTCATCAAACTGATAAGCACCGTTTGCATGGTCGATATGCCCGTGACCAAGCACAACGGTTAAGGGTTTATCCGTGATGCTTTTTACAACTGCGGGCAAATCAATAATTCCATAACCTGTATCAAAAAGCAGCGCTTTTTTCTCCCCCACAACCAGATACATCAGCACATCCATTGGGTCCTTTATTTGATATAACCCGGAATCAAGCTCCGAAATAGTGTAATTCTTAAGCATTTAATCTCTCCTTTTTAAAGCTTCTTCTGTGTAGAAGTCCAGTAGGGGTTGTTGGTCTATTCTGTTTATTGCGTCGGTGTAGTCGGTCCAGCGGCGTTCGAATTCGTATTCGCGTGCGGTGAGCAGGTTTCGGACTGTTCTTCCGTTTATGACATTTAAAATGCTGTTTTCCGCCTTTTGTGCATCTGAGCCGTCTTCGGGCTGCATTGTTCTGTACGGATAAAATGCAGGTCTTTGCGCCGGCTGACCCCAAAACCCTGCCATTGTATATATTCCGAGCTTTGTAAATAAATTCCTGTCATACTCCGGTAAAGTCGCAAGATGCTCCTCGGGTGATGTCGCAGGGCATGTCGGATTTCCGTCCGAGGGGTATGAGCCTTGCATTTTAGGCATCATTTCAAGAAGCACACGCCCGAGGTTGCTGTTAACCCAATTTTCATCACTTTGCAGTTCACGCTGCACCGCAGAGCGTTCAATTCGCCCGTCACTGTTATAGCTGTAATGCTCGCCTTCGATACCCCATGAGAGAAAACGCTGAACATCTTCGTGGATTATCCAGTTTAGATACTCTATCGCTCTTACGGGGTCTGAGATGCTGCTGCAGAGGACAATACCGCTGTTGCCCTTAAATTCCTCTGCATCCAGATAGTTCGGCGAAACACCCGGGAATGTCAGGGCAAGAGGCAGATATGTACGCTCAAACCGCCCCTCTTCAATCAGCTTGTCCTCGGCGGATTTAAATCTATACCCCTGATCAAACATTCCAAGCACAACTCCCTCGGAAATCTGACTAAGGTAGTTACTTTGGGAAAGTGTTAAAAAGTTACGTTGGAACGACCCGAGGCGGTACTCGCTGTTTAGTTTTTCCCACCACATTTTATTAAAGTCCGCTGTCCAGCGCTCTGCCGGAGATATTACGGCGTCATGATAATTTCCGTCTGAATTAACAGCTCCGCCCCAGTCGGCATTTCCTGCAAGAAAGTATCCCGGACCCGTTATGCCGGAATCCAAAAAGCTGTAACTGCCGAGCGAAAAACCGATTGTCGGAAGTTCATCAATTATAGGAAAAAGTTCCTTATATTCCCTTATAAAATCGAAATACTCGTCTATATTTCCCGGAGCACGTCCAAAATGGTCCAGAACATCCTTTTGAATCCAAAATGCGGACCCGTCATCCCATAAAACCGTTTGTGTACCGGTAAGGGTTCCGTCAATTTCAATGGAATAGACACGCCCGTCATTGTACTTCATAAAGTCCCACCAGGGGTCGTAAAATGTCCGAAGGTTTGGGGCATACTGCTCAATCAATGCATCGACCGGTAAAAAGCGTCCGGAATCGATTGCGGCATAAGCGCCGTTACCGAAGTATGCCATGTCGGGCATATCGTCTGCTGTAATCATTACACCAAGTGCAATATCGTAATTAATGTTATAAAACTGAAAATCGATTTTTACATTTGTTATCCGCTCAATAATATTAATTATCGTATTATTTTCCGGAGGTGGTTTTTTTGTGCCTATACAAAAATATGTAAATGTAACCGGCTCCCACTGATCCATTTGCGAATCGTAAGGAAGCCCGAACTGTTCGGCAATCGCCCGTCTTTCCGCAGGTGTATCCGCTTCCTCCTGCGGTATGCCCTCAATACCATTTGTGCTGTTTTCGGAATCGCCGGTGTTGCCTGCACCACTTCCGTCTGCAGTGTTGGCGGGGTTGTTTTCAATCGGAGGTGTTGAGTCGTTTTTACATGCCGCCGATAAACTTAATATTATTACTATTGCGAGAATCAGTGCAGGGAGTTTTTTCATTAAACTAATCAATTCCTTTTCAATTTAGAGAGGTTGCGTTTATGCCTCACTAAATTAGGAAAGGCACATACTTATGGTTTGAAAGTTCATGTTTCAAACTTACATCCGTTTTATATAATTTTTGCCTAATTAAAGTACAGGATTTTAGCTCTTCTGTCAATAAGATAATCGCTCCTTTGTTAAAGAGCGATTATTTATGTTTTTTGTTATACCGTCAGCCGGTTATCTTCTTTTCGTTATTAATACAAGGATAAATATCACTACTGCAATTATAGAGAGGGATACTAAAATAATTGATCCCCAGGGTGAAATGTCATCACTCAGCATAAGGGTGGGTTCTGTGGGACCTGCAGGAACGGGGTCGGGTGTTGTTACGGGGTCGGGGTCTGTACCGGGGTCGGGGTCCCATCCTTCGTCTGTATCCGGGTCGGGTTCTTCATCAGGGTCCGGCGCAGCTTCTATTGTTTCGAGCTCAAGCCACATTTTTTTGATTTCGAGGTCTTCTATTGTTTGCGGGTCTCTGTCACTTCCGTAATATACAACTACAAATGCAAAGTTTGAATCCGGGCTTGCTCTCATATCTTCCATGAACGGGGGTGCATCATCACCGGTAAGTTCTATTTTAATAATTCCGCCGGAATAAACATCGTCGGGTGCATATGTTACTCTGTCACCTGTCCAGTCCCAGCTGTTTGCTCTGTTCATAACCGCAAAGATTATGTCGCCTGCGGGTGCATTTGATACTTCAATATTTAATGAAACCATGCGGGGGATAAAATTAACTGTCATTCCGATTTTATCTTCATCCTGCCAGTCTGCTCTGACCTGGTCGGAAAATCCTGCTATATTTTCATCATCATCAAAATCCGAGTTGAATTTACGAAGTACAAAGGAGTCAATTTCCGCCGGTGAATACTTAAGTATTCCGAATATATCACCCACATCATCCCATCCTGAGCCGCTGAGAACTATGCTGAATCCGTCTGCACCTCTGTTTGTAATTGTCTGCCATCCGGGATTCGCCGAAAGGTCAATTGTAATAAAACCTTCATCATAGACATCATCTCTGTCATATGTGACCGATGCTGCGTTTAAGGCTCTGTTGTCGCCTTCATCGGAGCCGGGAATAATTGCTATTTCAAACTCTTCACCGGGTTCATGTTCCACTTCGATAATAAGGGTCTTTGAGGCTTTGAGTATTTCAATTGTAAGACCGCTCCATGGTACAACATGTCTTCCTTTATTAAGCTCGGTGCTTTCGCTATCCCGCCACGCAAGACTCTGCAGCCTAATCGGCAGCCCGAGGTCAAACTCAAAAAGCTCCTCCTCTGCAAACGCAAAAGGCACAAAGGACAACATAAGTGCAAATATAATAATAGCTGTAATCAGCTTTTTATGTTTCATTTCAATCCTCCGGAAGCATAATAAAATCCGAATCACATTATTGCATATCGGCTCTATATAGTCAAGTTTATACTGTACAAGAAAACCCCGAGGTAGCAGCCTCGGGGTTTTCGTTTGTATAGCATGATTGTTTTGTTTTCGCCTCTGTCCGTACACAGATATGGCGAGTTTCTAGGTAAAATGTAGCATATAATAGTATTTATGTCAATACATTACTACAATTTATTTCTTTTTCTTCACTACTACTATAATGATTACTGCAACTACGATTACTCCGCCTGCGATGATGCAGATGAGTGCCCATGTGGGGAGACCGCTTGATGCGGGTTCGGGTGCGGGCTCTACCGGTGCGGGTGCTTCGGGCTGCTCTGCGGGTGCTTCGGGTTCGGGTGCGGGTGCTTCATCTTCGGGGAGGTCGGCATAGAGCATTACTTTTGTAATACCGAGGCTTTCAATGCCGCCGATACCATCTTCGCCGCTGCCGTATTGGAAGCAGATTCCGAAGTCTGCAGCGTCAATGCCATTATCGAAGTTCCTGATGTCGTCCATATAAGGATGGCCGCCAATCGGGAATGCAATTGCGCCCGGTACAAATGTATCATAAATTTGTACTGTCGGAGCTTCCATTGTTCCTGCTGTCCAGCCCCAGCCATTTGCATTGCCGAAGAATGTCAGTTGAACCATTTCGACTAATTCGTCATCGGGTGCATTATCTACATAAATAACCATCCAATTTGCTTGGAGCAAGAGATTAGCAGTGAGGCCACCTTTTTCATCGGGACCTGATAACGGAGTGTTTTCAAATAATGCGCGAAGGTCAGAGTCCCAACCTATTTGAGCAAATGTGTCACCCCAGATTTCATGGCCTGTGCCCATGTCAAACGGAAGTGTTCCTTCAGGACCTAATTCTCTTACAGGACCTGATTCGGGGTTCGGAATGCCTTCAGCTACTGTACCGATGAGCTCTGCACTTACAATGTTAGCAGGGGTTACAGAGTCATCCCAGTTGCCGAATACCAGGTGCATTTGGTTTTGTAATTTGTGGTGTTCATCCCATTTATCGGTAAAATCTGAGAATGTTATTTCCAGTACGTTGCCGTCAAATTCGGTTGCACCGGGGTGATCCCACCATTCATTTTGACTTTGGATAACAAATTCTACTTGTCCGGGTTCGATGTCAAATTCGATAATGATGCCGTAAATGTCTTCCATGTTCCAGGGTAATGAGCCGTTAATCATGGACCAGCCCCAGTGGCTGTCAGGTGCATCAATGCCTACCGGCGGGATTGCGAGTTTCGGATTTTCGTCTCCGGGTGCAAATTGCGGTGCGCCGTAATCTTCACCAATGAGCCATGCATTTACGACATTGGCGGCTGTGATATTATCATCCCAGTTACCAAAGACCAAGTGAACTTCGTATTGCTTGTTATGGATATCCCATTCATCTGTGAAATCTGCAAATGTGACTTCAAGTGTATTGCCGTCAAACTCTGTTGCGCCGGGGTGATCCCACCAGTTAGCCGGACTTTGAACAACAAATTCTGCTTGTCCGGGTTCGATATCAAATTCGATTCTGATTCCGGTGATTCCCCTCATGTTTTTGGGGAGTGTGTCGATTCCGTCTCTGCTTGACCAACCCCAATGGCTGTCAGGATCGTCAACGCCTGCAGGAGTTTTCAGCTCGATGAGATTCTCATCTGCTACTGCAAACATCGGGATAAGTGTCAGTGCAAAAAGCACCACGAGTGCCAGGGTAAAAATACGTTTTTTCATTTGTTCCTCCTAAAAATATTTGTTTTATTGAAAGTGTATGAGTGCTTGAAAAGCACTTTACACATATCAAACTATCCTTTTACACGTGTTAATTAAAAAACTCGTTTACGTTTTTTATCCTTTAACACGTGTTAAGTAAAAAACTCGTTTAAGTTTTTTATCCCTTAACACTGCCTACATGTACTCCCTTAACAAAGTATTTTTGCAGGAAGGGGTAGACGCAGAGGATTGGGATGGTTGCGACCATGGTGATGGCTGCGCGCATTGCGATGGGTGTCATTACGTGTCCGCCTTGTACCGAGTCGGGATGGGCGGCGTTGACTGTGTCTGTTTCTCCCATGGCGGATGAGATAAGCTTCATAAGCTCATGCTGCAGTGTTGCAAGGTGGTTCTGGCGTGCAAAAACCTCTGTTGTAAACCAGTCGTTCCAGTTGCCTACGGCAATCCAGAGCCCGACTGTTGCAAGAACCGGTTTGCAAATCGGTAATATTACCTGCAGGAATATCCGAAATTCTCCGGCTCCGTCGATACGGGCAGCCTCGACAAGACTGTCGGGTAAACCCTGCATATATGAGCGGATAACGATTACATTAAATGCGCCGAAAAGACCGGGCAGCCAATATACATGAAAGGTGTTCAGGATGTTCAAATCCTGGAAGAGGAAGAATACAGGTATCAGTCCCGCCGAAACATACATTGTTACAACAAAATATATTGTCACAAATCTTTTTAATAAAAACTCACGTCTTGATAGGACATAAGCTGCCACGGAACAAACAAACAATCCTCCGACAGTGCTGATAACAGTACGTAAAACCGAGTTTTGAAATGCGATAAGTAAAAGCTCATTTTCAAAAACCGCTTCATATGCCGAAAGTGAGAAAATCCTCGGCCACAGATAGATGCCGCCTCTAACGCTGTCGAGCGGTTCATTAAATGAAATAGCAAGTGTATTGAGCATCGGATAAAGCATTACTATAACGACAAATATCATTAGAAGCGCATTGAAAATATTAAATAAAATATCTCCGGGTGATTGCTTCACCTTGTATTTCGGTTTTATGTATTTACTTTTTTGTTCTGTGTTAACATTAGCTGACATATTTAATTACCATTCCTTAAACCAGGCTCTCTTTGGCGAAACGCTTTGAGGCTTGGTTTGCAAGTGTTATGAGGATTATGGCTACAAGTGTCTTAAACATACCGACAGCTGTAGCGAGTGAGTGGTTTTGCTGCTGTATGCCCTGGAAAAATACATTGAGGTCAATATTCTCGGCAGTAGTTCGAGTAAATACATTTTGAATTAATAACGGTGCTTCAAAGCCGGCGTTGAGTGCAAAACCTATACTCATAATCAGCAGTACAAGCACAGTTGATTTTATGCCCGGTAGTGTAATATTAAACATCTTATTGAAGCGTCCGGCTCCGTCTATTTCGGCACTTTCATAAAGCTCGGGGTCAATTGCCGTCATTGCGGCAAGATAAATGATAGTGCTCCAACCGACGCTTTTCCATACGTTGGAGAGCCCAAGCATCATCCAAAAACTGTCGGGATCTATTAATATACGGCGAGGCTCGTCCCAAAGACCGATGCTCATCATTAAATCATTGAGAATACCGTCACTTTTAAGAAACTGCTCAATAATACCTGCTGCTACAACCCATGATAAAAAGTGCGGCAGATATGAAATGGTTTGGATGACACGTTTTGTTTTTTTGAGCCGTATTTCGTTAATCATAAGCGCGAGGAAAATCGAAGTGGTAAATCCAAGAATCAGGTTAATAAAACTCATTGCAAGGGTGTTTGTCATAACACGTTGGAAGTCGCCTCTGACAAAGAAATTTTCGAAGTGCGAAAGCCCGACCCAGGGTTGTACTTCCTCTCCGGGTTGAAAAAACTGAAAGGACATCTGCCATCCGGCGAGCGGAAGAAAACTGAAAATAAACACATAAATCATGATTGGAATGATCATGATGAAAAATGCTTTTTGATGCCAGACCATTGTCAGTTTTTTATCGTCTTTACGAAGTAAAATCATTGCAACTATTGAAATAAACGAAGTTATCATAGGCCATGGGATAGCTGTAAGTCCGTTATATATACTGATGTGATCAGCCAAATAGGCACGTGCAGTGCCTTGTGCCAGTGAATCACCGGCATCCTGAGAGTTGAGCAGCATCAGGAAAAAGTTTCTCGCTTCGAAATTTTCTATTAATGCTGCGTTATATTGTGCATTAATAAACAGCATGAGTATGTAAAAAACAAAGGGTGTAACAGCTGCAACACAAAAACCAATATTTGAAAACAGAAGAAAATTCTTGGATTTATATCTGATTACTGCTACTGTCAAAAAGATAAACGCTGTAAGAAACAATAAGGGAAAACCAAACCTGAAAATATTCAGCATCACTCCGGGGTCATATGTGCCGGTCCCCGCTTGTCTCATGGTCAACCATTCATTTGCACCGGATGAGTTAAATAAAATCGTAAAAATACCAAAACTGGTATCTGTTTCGGTCATTCTGAATGTAACTGTGTCAAAATATGTATCAATAACACTTACCCAGTTAAGTAATGTTAAAATCAAAATGATTACAGCTCCCCCAAGGGAAACCCAAAACTTTCTCGGATACTTATAGAACAATATGTTTGACGTATCGCCGTAAAGTGGTTTTGC
>Ga0123356_10001607_pt1 | contig 24820 bp, 28 predicted proteins | sample TergutEmb28metaG_2_FD_92546 | JGI IMG/M metagenome (GOLD analysis project Ga0123356, IMG submission 92546) | Embiratermes neotenicus P3 segment gut microbial communities from Petit-Saut dam, French Guiana - Emb289 P3 | ecosystem: Host-associated > Arthropoda: Insects > Digestive system > Gut ...
AACTTAACAGTCGCTGAACTCTATGCAATCTATACAGGTACAATCAAGAATTGGAGTGCATTTGCAGCGGCAGCAGCATAATGCAAAGATGTTTGACTTTGATAAACAATCAACAGTATAGTGAGCGAGCATGACAGACAGCAGAGGAAAAACAAAAAAGGAAAGATATGTCAAAACTTTGGCATTTCTTTCTTTTTTGCCTATATTCACAGTTTTTGCGTTTATTAAAATCCGTCAGGTTGTACTTGCCGAAAAACAAGAAACTGAGCCACAGTTGAAAGGGATAATAAAGTTATACTTTATATCTGCCGTTGCATTAAGTACATACATTGCTCTTCTCTTGTCTGTTGCTGTTTTTTATTTTGCAGGCATCCTAGGGTTCCCGTTTATCACAGCAATCCTCATAGCAATTGCGATTGGTATTGCATCCGTTGTTTTCTTTTTGCTTGGTGTCGTAAACATCGACATGTCCGCAAAAACAGCGTTCTTGACGGCGTCTATTATCGTGATGACAGTTGTTGTTGGAATAATACTTTTTATCTTTTTTAATGGGGCGTCAATCTTTTTCGAAGTTGGGTTTTTCCGTTTTATTTTTGGCTCGGAATGGTATATACATCCGTCCAATCCTGCTCTGAACGATTATGGTATTTTCCCGATGATCGTTGGCACGTTTGTGGCTGCGACTGGTGCACTTATTATCGGTGGCGGTTTTGGTATTTTGGCGGCGGTGTTTATTTCAAGGTTTTGTCCGAAAAAGATTAAGCCAATTATTACACAGGCAATCAACATGCTTGCAGGGATTCCAAGTGTAATATACGGTTTCTTTGGTCTTAAATTTATTGTTCCGATATTTAATTCAATAAGCCCCAATGCTTCTGGAACCGGTCCGCTTGTTGTTGCGATTGTCCTTGGGATTATGATAATGCCGATGGTTGTTGCACTTAGTCGGTCAAGTATTGATGCTGTCGAGAAACATTATTACGAGGGTGCAGTAGCCCTTGGTGCAAGCGATGCAAGAGCGGTTTTCAGAGTAGTTGTGCCAAGTGCAAAGAGCGGGATTATGGCGTCATTAATTTTGGGGCTTGGGCGTGCCGTGGGCGAGACTATGGCGGTAATTATGGTTGCGGGTAATGCAGTGTCAATGCCGCTTGGACCATTTGAGGCGTTTAGAACTTTGACGACAAACATTGTATTTGAAATGGCGTATTCTATTCCAGGGTCTTCCCATTATGGTGCTTTGCTTGGTACAGGGGTTGTATTGTTGGTTGTCATACTTATTATTAACATTGTATTTAATCTTGTGAAGAACAAAGTCAATGTACTTGTGCCTGTGAAAAAACTAATTAAGCGGTTTTCAAAAAAGAAAGAAAAAGTTGTTGTAAGCGAACCGCTTTCACATACGGCACATATCAAGGACTATCGCTTTGAAGATATGGTAAGCACTTCGTTTTTTACCAAAATATTAAAAACCATTCCACATGTGTTAAAGTATTTAAGCTTTGTTGCCATTGGCTTTGCTTTGGTCGCACTTGTTGGTATCACTATGTTTGTTCTTGTCAATGGCTTGCCAAATATAACAGGACAGTTGCTGACGGGCGAGTTCACGTTTGGTGGACCAAGAACAATTGCACCGAGTATTGTGTCAACGCTTATGGTTGTGTTGCTTGCAGGGGCTATTGCATTCCCGCTTGGTATTGCGTGTGCGGTGTTCTTGGCGGAGTATAGCAAAAAGGGGAACAAAGTTGCAAAAGCAATTGAACTTGCGGTGGAAACATTGGCAGGAATTCCAAGTATCCTTTATGGATTGTTTGGCGGCATATTCTTTGTCACGTTTATGGGACTTGGAGCATCAATTACAGCGGGGGCATTGACTGTGGCACTTATGTTATTGCCAGTCACAGTGCGAGCTACACAAGAAAGCTTGAAAAGTGTTCCCGTGAGTTATCGTGAGGGGTCACTTGCACTTGGTGCTGGAAAGGCAAGAACCATTTTCAAAGTTGTGTTACCGGCAGCTCTTCCCGGAATTGTTGCTATGATTATTCTTGGCATTGGCAGGGTTGTTGCGGAAACTGCGGCACTGATTTTTACTATGGGTGGAAGTATGGGTGGTATGCCAAGTGGGTACAGTTCCCCAGGCACAACACTAGCGGTTGCTTTTTATCGGTTGACAGAGCCTGGCATATACGATAATGAAGCTTATGCCACGGCAAGCATACTTATTATGTTGGTCCTTACATTAAACATCTTGGCGACAGTTATATCAGCAAGACTTCGGAAAAAGCGAAGCTAACAAGGAGAGAGAGGATGAAACTAAAAAAATCACAATGTCCAAATTGCGCAGCGAATTTGAAAGTTAAAAAAGGCGACGATGTCATTACTTGTCAGTACTGCGATACGCAGATTATCATTGAAGACACACGCCTGATAGAGCAGGTGTTCGAAGAAAGCGCAGAACCCACAGCACCGATAGAAACCGGACCAATGATTGTAATCAAAGACCTTGACCTTTTTTATGGGGACTTTCAGGCACTGAAAAGTATTAACATGGAAATCGAGCAAAACAAGATTACAGCTTTTATCGGTCCTTCGGGTTGTGGCAAGTCCACCTTGCTCCGATGTTTTAACCGCATGAATGATTTGATTGATAACTGTCGGACGACCGGCACAATTATCGTTGATGGCGAAGATGTCACTGGGAAAGTTGACGTTTGTCGTTTGCGACATAAGGTTGGCATGGTTTTTCAAAAACCGAATGTCTTTCCATTTAGCGTGTATGACAATGTTGCGTTCGGTCCACGCTCGCATGGAGTTCGAAAAAAAGCCAACCTTGATGCAATTGTAAGGAATTCTTTGGAAGAAGCAGGGCTTTGGGACGAGGTCAAGGATCGTTTGAACAAATCTGGTTTAAGCCTTTCAGGAGGACAACAACAACGGCTTTGCATAGCTCGTGCTTTGGCGGTAAAGCCGAAGATATTACTTATGGACGAGCCAACAAGTGCTCTTGACCCAATCTCGACAGGTATCATTGAAAGACTTTGCGAAAAGCTTAAAAAAGATTACACTATTGTAATAGTCACTCATAACATGCAACAGGCCGCTCGCATAAGTGACAAGACAGCGTTTTTCTTGCTTGGCGAGATGCTTGAATTTGACGAAACGAAACAACTGTTTTCCGTGCCAAAGAATGAGAAGTGTGAAAACTATATCACAGGACGTTTCGGGTAAAAAGGAGAAAAATTATGAATATGAAAATGCCAAGTAGGTTTGAAAGCAAACTTGAAGAATTACACAATAATATGTTGAAACTGTGTAGCCTTGTCGAAGAAGTAATCGGGATAAGCATACAAGCCTTTGTCAAGCAAGATAAAAAAATAGCTACAAGCGTTGTGGGTGCCGAGGATGAGATAAGCAAGCTTGTAACCATTGTTGAAAGCGAGGCTTTGCAAATCCTTTTGCTTCAAAACCCTGTTGCTTCGGATTTGCGTGCCGTGTCGACTGCACTTCGGATTGTTACCGATATGGAACGGATTGGCAAACAAGCACGTGATATTTGCGGGATTGTTATACACTTGGCGGCACAGAAATATCAAAAAGAGCAAATTACTATTCCTCTGATGGCAGAGCGGGCGAAGCAAATGGTCAACAAAGGCATTGCAAGTTATATACTGCGAGATATAAAATTAGCAAAAGAAGCAATTGATATGGACGACGAGATGGACAAAATGTTCGCAAAGGCACGTGGGAATATGATTGTGAAAATCCAAGAAACTCCCGAATATGCCGACCAAGCACTTTACTTGCTTATGGTTGCCAAATACTTTGAAAAAATCGGCGACCATGCCGTGAACATTGCCGAGTGGGCAATTTTCAGCAAGACAGGCGAGAAGAAAAATGTTAAACTGATTTAAGAGGAATGTATGTCGGGTTTGATTTACAGCGTTGAAGATGATGAAAGCATTCGTGAACTAATAAGTTACGCACTTGTAAATGCGGGGTTTCAGGTTGCTTCGTTTGTTACCGCCGAAGAAATGCTTGGCAAGTTTGAAAAGGAAATCCCCGAGCTTGTAATCCTTGACATTATGTTGCCCGGTCTCGATGGACTTGAAGCACTTAAAAAAATCCGAGAGAAACACAAAGACGTCAAGGTCATAATGCTTACCGCAAAAAAAGCCGAGCACAACAGGGTGCAAGGTCTTGACAGCGGTGCAGATGATTACATAACAAAACCTTTTTCCGTACTTGAATTGGTTGCAAGGGTAAAAGCACACTTGCGAACTGCCACCAAAAGCGGCGGCGAGATTGTTTGTGGAGGCGTTGTCATAAATCCATCTGCACGCACAGTTACATCCAAAGGCAAGCTTGCGACACTTACATACAAGGAATTTGAATTGTTGCTTGCTTTGGTTAAAAAGGCGGGAACAGTGATTTCACGTGAAGAGCTTTTACAAGAAGTTTGGGGTTACGAATACTATGGCGAAAGTAGGACTGTTGACATTCACATCAAAAACCTTCGCACAAAACTTGGCACATCTGGCAATTGTATTGTAAGTGTCCGTGGCGTGGGGTACACTGTTAAGAGCGACAAATGAAAACAACCGCAGATTTGATATTGGCGAACATCAACCAAGGCATTGTTGCAATTGACAGCAATGCGAAAGTAACATTGTGCAATAAGAGGGCTGAGGAGTTATTTGATTTCAAGTTCAGTAAACCTGTTCCAGTCACAAAACTTACCCAAAACAAAACATTGATTGACAATGTACGTGAAGCTATTGAAAAAAAGGAATACGTCACTTTTGATTACAATACTTCTAACAATGAAGTGTATGATATACGTCTCCTGCCTGTTGTGTCAGACGAAGTGCGTTTGATTATGACCATTCAAAATGTTACGCATTTGCGAAAAGTAATTTTGGAAAAACAACAGTTCTTTTCCAACGCAAGCCACGAACTTAACACACCGCTTTCTTCGATAATTGGTTACAGTGAATTGATGTTGTCGGACAAGACTTACAACAAAGCTTTCATTGAAACGATTTACAAAGAAGCAACTCGAATGCAGGCTCTTATTGGTGGTATGCTTAAAATCTCGGAACACGAAGAGCATAAAAAAATAATTGATGCAACGATTAATCTTAAAGGAATAGTCGAGCAAGTTGTGACTGCAGCAAAGCCAAAGGCGGACAGCAAAAAAATAGAAATTTCAGTTCACGCAGAAGAATGTTATATTTTTGCCAACTTGGAGAAGATAACCGAAGTCGTGGCAAATCTTGTTGATAATGCATTGAAATATACTGGGAAGAATGGGAGTATCGTTGTAAGTCTCGCATGCAATGGCGGCAAAGCAATCTTGAGCGTCAAGGACACTGGCATTGGAATTCCCTCGCACGCTGTTGGTCGTGTGTTTGAAAGGTTTTATCGTGTTGACAAAGGTCGAGCCAAAACTGAAGGCGGCACAGGACTTGGTCTTGCAATCGTCAAACATATCTGCAACCATTACAAAGCTCCAATCCGCCTTCAAAGCAACGAAGGCATTGGAACAGAGATAATAATAATCTTTACTGTAACAAAACAGTAAAAAACCGAGATTAACTCTCGGCTTTTTTTGCGATGAACCCTGCAAACCCTTTAACTGAAATGTAATGGATTTCACAAAAGTTCAAACTCCTACGGTCTTGGTAGTGGCGAGTAGATTTGAACTACCGACCTTCGGGGTATGAATCCGATGCTCTAACCAACTGAGCTACGCCACCGAGTGAAACGAGGTGGCGCAAGAATTTCGTTTGCGAAATTCTTTCAACACCAAGTCGAACGTAATATACCATTACAAACCCTATTTTGCAAGCAAAAAAGTTTTCCACAAAATGTGGAAAACTATGTAGATATCCACATTTGCTTAATCTTTCACAATTTCCATAACATAGGCTTCAACTGTGTGTTGACATGTTTTGACCTTGTCGCTAATCTCGACGCCTGCGATTGCCAACACTTCACTGCCACACGCCAGAATCGGAAGCTTGTCACGCATGCGTGCTGGGATTTTTTTATCGATGAGGTAAGCGGAAAGCGATTTTGTGCCGCCGCCGAACTTTGTGAATTGGTCGCCTTCTTTACGGGTGCGCCATTTTGCGGTGCGTGGAACTTTTTCAACGTCCATGACAAGCAGTCCCTTTTCACGGGCAGGCTTGAAACTTAGTGTGCGTGTAACAAGTACTGCGCCGAAACCTGGGAGTACTGTTTTGCCGACTTTGAACGGACCTGTTGTTTGATACTTTTGGGCGCTTAGTTTTTTTACGATACTGACAAATTCGTATTCCTTGACCGCATACAAGCCGTTTGGCAAATCAACACGGCTGCCGTTCTCGCCTGTTAGTGCAAGGGCACAAATCATATCGACGTGTTTTTTCTCGATGTTATATCTAAGACCTATTGAATCAAATGCTTGCAACACGATTCTTGAAATAACTGCCATAGGATATGCAAAATAGTTAAGTGCAATGCGCACGTGATTTTCCGAAGTTTGAAGACCCCAGATACTTACAACCGAGTTAATATAATCATCGTCAGCACGACAGTTTTGCCCAAAGTCGATGATGTTCTTTTCGACGTTGCGCCATTCCCTTTGCAAAAGCGGAATGATTTCGTTGCGGATAAAGTTTCGTGCAAAGTTGCTTTTGATATTACTTTCGTCTTCTACATACGCAATTTTGTTTTTGAAGATATACGCATTGATATCTGTCTTATCGGTTTCAAGGAACGGACGTACATAAATACCACGCATGTTTTCCATGCCACGTGCACCTGCGATACCACTTCCACGGAAGATGTGAAGCAAAATGGTTTCTGCTTGGTCGCTGCTGTGTTGTGCGATGGCGAATTTGTTAAGTTTGAACTTTTTTATTGCCATTTCAAAGCACTCGTACCGTTTGACACGGGCTGCGTGTTCTGGGCTTAGTTTATTCAAGTTGGCATAAGCCGGCACATCAACGTTATAGCCGATATACGGAATCCCGTGTACCTTGCAATAGTCCGATACGAACTTGCTGTCCTTGCGTGAACCTTGCCGCATGTTGTGATTAACATTGACGGCGACAAGGTCAAAGCCGATTTTTTTACGGCCCACGTTATGCAGGAAATGAAGCAACGCCATACTGTCGCTACCACCACTGACGCCCACGCCAACACGGTCGCCTCTTTCAAATAATTGGTTGCTTTGGATATATTCCAAAACCCCACTCAAATTTTCTGTATTCATGCGGGAGTGTACTACACCTTTGGCAAAATTTCAATACCCTAGCGCAAATTTGTTGTTGGGTCTATGCAAATGCGAATAGATGTGTTAAAGTGTTCCAAGATGAAAAAGACTCTCGCCAAACAGGTTTCCGTATTGTTTGTATTTGCACTTCTTTGTGTCGCTTTGGCGGGGTGTTATTATGAAGTAACCCCAACCACAGGCGGGATATACAATATTCACACAGTTGAACTAATCCCGAACAAACTGGACATCGTGAACTTTGAAAACCAGCGAGGCCGCCCACTTGAATTCCGTTTTGGCGAGGCAGATTTTGTGACCGTCTCGTTTATCTTTTTCAACGACCCAGAAAACGACCGCACCTATCACGCCCAATATTCAAGCGGTCCCACAACATACGAAACATTTGGCAACAGAATTGTTATCGACATCGACTTTGATTATGTAGGCGCAATTGACATAAGGATTTACGATGGCTGGATTATTCTTAACTATACAATTCAGAACCAACTTGTCTATTCGGCAAGATACAGAAAAACCGCTTGACAAAAGGACTATTGCACATTATATTACAAGCACAACAGCAAAAACACGGGAGGTGTTTTTCTTTTGGAAATTATTACCGGAGGGAATAATGGCAAAGAAGGGAAAAGGAAATCGTGCAAAAATCACTTTTGCGTGCCTTGAATGTAAAGAACGTGACGGGGTAGAGCGTCGTAATTACGACAGCATGAAAAACCGAAAAAACGACCCAGAGCGTCTTGAAACCACCAAGTACTGTCGCTGGTGCAAGAAACACACTAAGCACAAGGAGACCAAGTAATCCATGGGCAACAGGAATAAAAAGAAACAAAAACCACAAACTGGTGGACTGCAACCCAAGGGTGGGGCTTATGCCGCCCAAGACGCACATATCGCCGCCCAAGGCGGTATAACGGCAGTTGACCCAATGGTTGCCAACGCAGCGCTTAAAGAAAAAGCAAAGCAAGACAAAATCAAAGCAAAAGAAAAAGCCAAAAAAGAAAAAAAAGAAGCAAGAAAAAACAAGCGTACACTTTTTACAAAGATAAAAGACACAGGTGCGGAACTTAAAAAAGTCCGCTGGCCAACACTTCGCAAAGCAATTAAGCAAACTGGTGTTGTGCTTGCCGTCGTTCTGATTTTTGGAATTGTTATATTCCTTATCGACATGGGGCTTGGGCAACTTTACAGATTACTTACAGACGGATTTAATAGGTAGGAGACATATATGGAAAGAGAAAACGAAGAATTAGAAATCCAGCCACTTGAAGCGGCGGAAGAAGAAATGGAAAAAATCATGGACGCCGAAGAATCGGGTCAAATGGAAATCGTAGATGCGGACGAAGTTACGCCACAAGCAGATACTGTCGAGCCAACCACAACCTTCGAGGCCGCCGAAGCGCAAGCCGACGCAGCCACAGAAGCAAAGCCAGCCAAAGAAGAAACCACAGACAGCGACATCATCGACGCACCACCGCCTGATACATCAATGGTAGGTATGCGTATGGACACCGAAGCACGCTGGTATGTTTTGCATACGTTCAGCGGGTACGAAGCCGTCGCCGAAGACAACCTTAAAATGGTTATCGAAAAATACAGCCTGACCGACCGTGTGTTTGAAATCTTTATCCCAACTGAAGACGCCGTTGTTGAAAAACGTGAAAAGAAAGTTCTTGTTTCGCAAAAGACAATGCCAAGTTACATCTTTATCAAGATGATTTACGGCGACGACCTTTGGCACACCATAACACGAACACGTGGTATCACAGGCTTTGTCGGTCCGAAAGGCCGTCCGTTGCCGCTTACTTCGAAAGAGGTCATAGCGATGAAACTTGAACGCCGTGTCAACGCCTCCGTCAAGCTCGAAGTAAAAGACACAATTCAAATTATTGATGGTCCACTTGCAGGCCAGACAGCCGTTGTAACCGCCGTCGACGCCGCTACAAACAAATGCACCGCAACAGTAAGCATGTTCGGCCGCCCAACAAGCGTGGAACTTTATACAACTCAAATAAAGAAACTGGGCTGACGCCCATTTTCTTTGAGCTTCGCCAAACAAGAAACTCGGATAATACCCATATTTACATACCCCTAAAAATGTGGTATACTTGATACCCATGTTTTCAGAAATCACAGTTCAAATCATGTTTTCAAAACTCCAAGCCATCGCCTCCATAAAGATGGAGGGGTTCAAGTATATTAAAAAACGCTTCATACACGATATGTACTATACGCATCTTCCACGAGGACAAGTACACAGTTACAAGGACTTGATGGCGAACTCTATCCTGCTGCGTCGCTTTGATGATGCCAACAGTATGATGATTTACAAACACAAATTTTTCGACGCAGACGACCATGTTTTTTTTGAAGACAAATATATCTGTCCCGTTGGGCGGTGGAAAGACGCAACAAAAATCGTGTCCTTGGCAAACTTCAACATGTGGTGCGAAAAGAAAACAGAACTCCACATCTTTGAAAGGAATCGCCGAGAAATCTGTGTTCAAGATGTTGAAGGGCTTGGTTTATTCCTTGAAATCGAAAGCGGCACAGATATCCAGTCTATACCTGACCTTATCAAACTCGCCAAATCCCTCCGCCTGCCGCTTGACGAAGATTTCCACGTTAAACTTCCTTACGTGCTTTACTTAAAAAATAAACTGTGATATCCTCGCCTCATGATATCAGCAATTAACGTCAGTCTACAATACGGCAAGCGAGTCCTGTTCAAAGATGTGAACATCAAATTTGTCGGCGGCGAATGTTACGGCATTATTGGCGCAAACGGAAGTGGCAAATCCACGTTCCTTAAAATCCTCTCGGGAGAAATAACTCCAAACAAAGGCGAAGTCGCCAAACAGAAAGACAAACGCATGTCTGTTTTGGAACAAAACCAAAACGCTTTTGACAACTTGACTGCGGTCGAATGTGTCATCGGCGGACACGAAAAGTTGTATAAACTTATGAAGGAACAAGAATCTCTCTACGCACTCGGTGACGCCCTCACCGATGCGCAAGGGACACGCCTTGCAGACATAATGAACGAATATGCGGAACTAGATGGTTGGGAGGCCGACGGTAACGCACGAAGCATGCTTTCCGGCATGGGCATTGAAGAAAACCACCACGACACCAAGATGGGCGACATGGACGCTAAAATCAAAGTCAAGGCTTTACTTGCCCGTGCGGTTTTTGGAAACCCAGACATATTGATTATGGACGAGCCCACCAACAACCTCGACCTAAAATCCGTTCGTTGGCTTGAAGAATTCCTTCTTGAATTCAAAAACACCGTCATCATCGTTTCGCACAACCGTCATTTTTTGAATAAGGTTTGTACAAGCATCTGCGACATCGACTTCGGTCAAATAAGTATGTTCGCCGGCAACTACGATTTTTGGTACGAGTCCTCGCAACTTATCTTGCGCCAACAAAAAGAAGCCAACAAAAAAGCGGAACAACGTGCCGAGGAGTTAAAGGAATTCATCGCAAGGTTTAGTGCCAACGCTTCCAAAAGCCGCCAGGCGACCTCCCGCAAAAAAGAACTTGAAAAACTGACAATAGCGGACATCAAGCCATCAAGCCGTAAATACCCATATATCAACTTCGATATTGAACGGGAAGTCGGCAACGAAATCCTTGCTGTGGAAGGTCTGACACTTAACGGCTATTTCAGAAACGTATCATTCCGAGTGGGTAAAACCGACCGCATCGCATTTCTTTCGAACAAGTCACTTATTATAAGCAAACTCTTTGACTGTATCATGGGCGAGGTCAAACCCGATGCCGGCACCGTCGAATTCGGCAAAACCATAACGTCGGCATATTTCCCGTCCGACAACCGCAAATACTTTGACAAAGTACAACTGAACCTTGTTGACTGGCTTAAACAATTCTCAAAAGACACCAACGAAACATTTATCCGCAGCTGGCTCGGAAGAATGTTGTTCAGTGGGGAAGAGGCGCTTAAATCCGCCCACGTGCTTTCTGGCGGAGAAAAGGTTCGCTGTATGCTTGCAAAGACCATGCTTGCCAAAGGAAACTTCCTTATACTTGACGAGCCAACCAACCACCTCGACCTTGAAAGTATCACCGCCCTTAACGAAGGCATGAACCGATACAAAGGCGTGATGATGTTCGCCTCCCAGGACGAAGAAATCCTGCGCACAGTCGCAAACCGCATCATTGATATAAATGAAGACAAGGTGATTGATAAAATGTGCACGTTCGAGGAATACACAAAGTGAACGACGAGGAATTCGAATATTCGCCTGAACTTGTCGGCGATATCGAACGCATGCACTGGGGTCGTGACAACCTCCGCATTTTTAATATGGCACGGAATAACAGCCCTGCGCTGCCTATCCTTATGGGTAAACGGTTTGGCAACTTCGACGAAGCCAACGAAGCAGGCGAAGCAATACACGAACACCTCCTACGTCGCAAAAGATACGTCGAATGCAACAGGATTTACGGCAGAGTGCTCAATGAACTTGAAGCGTGGGAAGCCAAAAACCAGAAACCAAAACTAAAATCGCAACCAAACAAATACTTCGACGAAATCACGAAATAATATCCGCAAGCTCCTTCGCCTGCGCCACAACCTGAATGATGGTGCTTGTCCCTGTTACTGCATCGCCAAGTGCGTACACATCTTTCACGTTTGTCTTGAACCCATCGGCTTGTATTAAACCATTCGGCGTGCAACCGAGTTTTGTGCATATATCCAAATCCACCGCACCTTGCCCAATTGCAACCACGACCTTGTCCGCAGGCTTGAATTCGCCGTTTTCAAAAAGCACACCATCCTTCGTAATCTTCTTTGGCACGTAGAAAAAATTAAACACCACGCCTTTACTTCGTGCTGAGCTGAGTTCTTCTGGATACGCTTTCATCGCTGCTTCATCTTTGCGGTAACATAGGTTGACCGACTTTACACCCAACTCCGCCGCCGTAAGCACACAGTCTATCGCAACATTCCCAGCACCGATGACCACAACGTTTTTTGCGACAGTAGGGGATTTCAAATAATCCAACGCATAAACCGCCAACTCGGCCCCCTCGATATCAAGCCGCCTCGACACGCCCGCACCAATTGCAAGCACAGTGATGTCAAACCCACTCGGCATGTTTTTCAAATCAACACTTGTTTTCGTCTTAAACTCAACTCCGAATTTTTCAAGCACACCAACAACCTTATCAATTAAACTCTTGTCCAACCGAAAATCGGGTATACCATATCGCAACATTCCTCCAAGTTTTCCTTCCTTTTCCCAGACTTCCACTTGGTGTCCCGCCTTCGCCAAATAATAGCTCAACGTTAACCCTGCTGGACCACTTCCCACAACTAATACTTTCTTGCCGTTCAAATCGACTTGTTTTACTGTTGCGTTGTCTAAGTACTTTCTTGAAACCTCTCGCTCTATCTTTCCAAAGTCAAGACCCTTTACACACCCGCCTTTACAAAAAAGGTGATTAGGGCACGCAACCCCTGTAATCGCCGACAGTGGATTATTATCAAACAGAATCTCGCCCGCCTCATGCATTTTACCCGCCCTTACAAGTTCAATAACCCGCCGAACATCAGTTTTGGCCGGACACTTTGCACACAAGGGGTTCTTGCACATCAGACACTTTTTCAGTTCGTTTTCCATACAAAAGTACTATACAATATCATCGTTACGCTGTACAATACTTTGTTTTAATTCAAGGAGGTAAAGTTATGCACAAAATTGCCGTCATAGGTGCAACAGGAATTGTAGGAACAACCTTTTTGAAAGTCCTTGAAGAGGACAAAATCAAAGCGGATTACTACCTTTTTGCATCGCACAGAAGTGCGGGCAAAGTCGTCCAGTTCATGGGGCGTGACTTCACAATAATCGAACTTACCGCCGACAATGTTGCCAAAATCAAACCTGACTTTGCGCTTCTTGCCGCAGGAGGTTCGACTTCCATCGAATTTGCTCCGATTCTTGCAGGGCTTGGCTGTACCGTTATTGACAATTCCTCTGCCTTTCGCCGTGACCCAGCGGTTCCGCTTGTCGTGCCAGAGTGCAACCCAGAGGAAGCCAAAAAGACCAAAAGCAAGATAATATCAAATCCGAACTGCTCGACCATTGGTTCGGTCGTTGCGCTTAAACCACTTGATGATTTATACAAAATCAAGCGCATTGTCTATTCAACCTATCAAGCCGTTTCCGGCGCAGGTCAAGCCGGCGTTGACGATTACTTGCTTGGACTCGACGCTTATGTAAAAGGCAAACAACCACTCCCACAAAAACTGCAACACCCGATTTTCAACAACCTTATCCCGCATATCGACGTATTCCTTGACAACGGCAACACAAAGGAAGAGGACAAGATGGTTTTCGAAACCCGCAAGATTCTGAAACGCCCAGACCTCCAAGTGTCGGCAACCTGTGTGCGAGTCCCTATCGAAAACTGCCACAGCATTTCAATCAACGTCGAATTCGAAAAGAAGCCCTGCATCGCAACCATTAAAAAAGCCCTCGCCAAAGCACCTGGCGTTGTCCTGCTTGACACTCCCGCTAAGAACGTTTACCCAATGCCAATGCACGCCAACGGCAAAAACGAAGTCTTTGTCGGGCGTATCCGCCTTGACGAGTCCCGTGAAAACTCCATAAACCTGTTCACAGTTTCGGACAATATCCGCAAAGGTGCGGCAACAAATGCGGTTCAGATACTCAAACTACTAATCTAAAAGGAAACATACAAATGACAAAAGAACTTACAGTCTGCAAATTCGGAGGAACCTCCCTCGCAAGTGTCGAGAACATCAAGCGTGTCGTCGACATAATCAAAGCCGACCCTCGTCGTCGCATAATTGTTGTGTCTGCGCCTGGCAAACGGAACTCTGCAGACACAAAAATGACTGACACCTTGTTCGACATGTTTTTCCGAAAAGAGCGTGGCGAGTGCTTCGACGACGTATATAAACACTTCGCCAAACGCTTTCACGACATCGAAGAGGCATTCGGAATCAAAACCGACCTGCGTGAAATCTTGCAAGATTTTTATAAAGAAATCCAAACCGGCAGCGCAGATTTCATCACAAGTTCGGGCGAGTACTTTATGGCAAAAGTCATGGCGGCGATACTGGGGTTCGAGTTTGTCGACATCGACACAACCCATGTGATAAGTCTGCGTGTTCAAAGACAAGGTCGACCCGCCGAAAACAAATACGCCGTTGACCTTGATGCGTCTCGCAAAAACTTTCAAAAATTCAAAAACAAAAACGTTGTTGTTCCGGGCTTTTACGGTGTCACGCCAGAGGGGTCGATTTACACATTCTCCCGTGGTGGAAGTGACATCACGGGCGCTATAATGGCAAACATCGCCGACGCTACACTTTACGAAAACTGGACCGACGTCGACGGCGTCTTCGACAAAGACCCCAACATTCACAAAGACGCCAAGCATTTCCCGGAAATCACTTACGCCGAAGTCGAAGAACTTGGCAAGGCCGGCGCACACGTTTTGCACCCCGACTGTATCAATTACGTCCGCACGAAAAACATTCCGATACACCTAAAAAACACTTTTAATCCTAGCGGAGCGGGGACTTTAATTAAGTAAATATATTGACATTAACCCACAAAAACTCCATACTACTTTGCAAAAATAAATTGGAGGTGTAACGTGAATAAGACACTCCAACAGAACGTTCCGATAGTCAACGCACTGACAAATTTCCGTGAGGCACGAGTGGTTCCTTTTGACGTGCCTGGACACAAGCGTGGCAAAGGGAACAAGGCACTGACAGACTTCCTTGGCAAAAGCGCAGTCAGCCTCGACGTCAACGGCATGAAGCCATTGGACTTTCTTAATCACCCAACCGGCGTAATCCGTGAAGCCGAAACCCTTATGGCGGACGCATTTGGGGCATCTGCGGCGTTCCTTATCACAAACGGCACATCTATGGCGGTGCAAGCCATGGTTATGGCTGTCGTGAAATCTGGCGACAAGATTATCCTTCCACGGAATGTGCACAAGAGTGTTATCAATGGGCTTATCCTTTCCGGCGGTATTCCGGTTTATGTCAAACCAGGCGTGCACAAAGAACTTGGTATCCCACTTGGAATGAGTGTCGCCGACATCACAAATGCAATCCAGAAAAACCCGGACGCAAAGGCAATCCTCCTCAACAACCCAACCTATTACGGCGTGTGCAGTAACTTAAAGGAAATTGTCAAAATCGCCAAGCGCAACAAAATCAAAGTCCTCGTCGACGAAGCCCACGGCACACACTTTTATTTCGGCAAGCAAATGCCGATGAACGCTATGGAAGCTGGCGCCGACATGGCGGCACTTTCCATGCACAAATCTGGTTTAAGTTTGACCCAAAGTGCCGTGCTCCTGTGCGCCAAAAGCATTAACGCAGATTACGTCCGCCAGATCATCAACTTGACCCAAACAACATCTGCAAGTTATTTGCTTATGGCGTCGCTTGACATCGCCCGCAAGAACCTTGCCCTCAACGGCGAGGAAATCAACCGTGACCTTATCGAGTTGGTCGAATACGCACGTGAGGAAATCAACGAAATCGGCGACTATTACGCATTCGGCAAAGAACTTGTCAACGGCGATACGATTTTCGATTTTGACCCGACGAAACTTTCAATTCACACACTTGGACTTGGTCTTGCAGGCATCGAAGTCTACGACATCTTGCGTGACGAATTTAATATTCAAATCGAGTTCGGCGACCTTGGCAATATCCTAGCCTATGTTTCAAATGGTGATAGAACCGCCGACATCGAGCGCCTCGTAGGTGCCTTAACTGAAATCCGCCGCCTTGAAAAGAAAGACCGACGTGGCATGCTTGACACTGAATATATCGAGCCTATCGTCAAAATGCGCCCACAAGACGCCTTCTATGCGGAAAAGGAAGAATTAAAACTTGAAGACGCCGTCGGACGAATTTCTTGCGAATACGTTATGTCATATCCGCCTGGTATTCCTATCTTGGCTCCCGGCGAAGTCATTACAAAGGAAATCATCGGACACATCGAGTACGCCAAGGACAAAGGCTGCTACCTCATGGGTACCGAGGATGCGGCGATTAACTATATTCACGTGGTCAAAAACAAAAGAGGAGGGTAGTATATGGAATACTGGCTTAAAGAAGCGCACACCAAGGGTACGGAGTTCAATATCAAAATCGAAAGGCACCTGTGCAGCGTCACGTCTAAAATCCAACGAATCGAAATCGTGGACAGCACAGACTTTGGCAGGGTCCTTATCATCGACGGTTTGCTTATGCATACGGAAAAAGACGGCTTTATTTATCACGAGATGATGGTGCACCCTGCGATGGCGGTTAATCCAAATATCAAAAACGTGCTTGTTGTTGGCGTCGGTAACGCAGGCATCGTAAGCGAACTTGTAAAATACAAAAAAATCGAAACAATTAAAATCGTGGAAAACGACGAGAACCTTGTAACCCTTGTTAAAAAGTTTTTCCCCGCCAACGCCGCCGCACTTGGCGACAAACGTGTTTCCATTGAAATCTGCGACGACATGAAGTTTATGCGCAGGGCGGGTCCTGAATACGATTTAATTATCCTTGATATCCCTGACCCATTCGGTCCTGGCGAGAATTATTTCACAAAGGAATATTACGGCAATTGTTATACGGCACTTCGTGACGACGGAATTCTTATAAACCAGCACGAAAACTGCTTTTACGAAGAAGACCGACCCGCCTGTCAAAAGGCACATAAAAACAGCGTCAAAGTGTTCGACATAAGCCGTGTATATCAGGCGTCGATTCCGACCTATCCGTCGGGGCATTGGCTGTTTGGGTTCTCGTCCAAAAAGTTCCACCCACGAAAGGACGTTGACAAAGACGCTTGGAAGGCTCTTAGCGTTAAAACACGTTACTACAACGCAAACCTGCATATCGGTGCGTTCTCGTTGCCGACCTATGTCGAAGAAGTCCTATGGGAGGTAGAGTGAGCAAGAAATTCTTAGGCTGCAACGCAAGTTTCGACGACGCACAAATAGTGCTGTTCGGCGTACCTTATGATGCTACGGCGACATATCGCAAAGGTTCTCGGCTTGCGCCCGCCGCAATTCGCAAAGAAAGTGACGGCATAGAAACTTACAGTCCCTACATCAACAAAGACCTTGAAGACATAAAAGTTCACGATGCAGGTGACATAAAAATAAAAGGTTCGGACCCAGCACCGATGGTTTATTCCGTCGAGGCACAGACGCAAAAAATCATAGACGCAGGCAAGTTTCCGATAATGCTGGGTGGCGAGCACCTTGTAACACTTGGAGCTGTGCGTGCAGTTGCAAAGAAGTATCCAGACCTCGCCATTGTTCATTTCGATGCTCACGCTGACCTACGTGACGACTGGGAAGGTAAGCGACTGAATCACAGCACCGTCATGCGTCGTTGCTTTGAAATAACACCGCACATTTATCAATACGGTATACGCTCGGGCACACGTGAAGAGTTCGATTTTATAAAGAAACACATTCTAAAAGAACTTCCAAAAGGTCGACCAGTGTATTTTACAGTTGACCTTGATGTCCTTGACCCAAGCGAAATGGGCGGCACTGGCACGCCCGAGGCAGGTGGAATAACATTTCTTGACCTCCTCGAACAGACCAAAAAAGTCTTTGGACTTAACGTTGTTGCATGTGATATAAATGAACTATGCCCTCCGTACGATACCAACGGAGCAAGTACAGCACTGGCATGTAAATTTCTTAGGGAGGTAATACTATTATGTCAAAAAACTTGATTACCGACGAAGTCGGGGACAAGCGGACTACAAGGACGCTTATTATCGGCGCAGGCGGGGTAGCAGCCGTCGCAATACACAAATGTTGTATGAACAGCGATGTATTCCCAGACATCTGCATTGCAACTCGCACGGTTGCAAAGGCCGACGCTATTGCAGAAGAGTGCCGCAAAAAAGGAACGAAAACCAAAATCTCGACCTGTGCCGTGAATGCTGACAGCGTCGACGACCTTATCCGTGTTATCAAAGAATACCAACCAGATTTCCTTATGCACCTTGCGCTTCCTTACCAAGACCTAACAATTATGGACGCATGCCTTGCAACTGGGGTAAGTTACCTTGACACCGCAAACTATGAACCTTTGGACAGTGCGAAATTTGAATATCACTGGCAATGGGCATATCACGACAGATACAGGAAAGCTGGGATTACCGCCATTCTTGGTTGCGGATTTGACCCAGGCGTTACACAGGTGTGGAGTGCCTATGCCTATAAACATTACTTCAAAGAAATTCACTATATCGACATCATGGACTGTAACGGTGGTGACCATGGCTATCCGTTTGCCACAAATTTCAGTCCCGAAATCAATATAAGGGAAGTAAGTGCCAAAGGGCGTTACTGGGAAAAAGGTAGGTGGGTCGAGACCAAGCCAATGGAAATCAAGTACACACGCCATTTCAAAGAAGTCGGCGACAAAGACATGTACCTTATGTATCACGAGGAACTTGAATCCCTTGCCAAACACATTCCGCATTTGAAACGAGCAAGGTTCTTCATGACCTTTGGCCAGTCATATCTGACGCACCTTAAATGCCTTGAAAACGTCGGCATGACATCTATCGAACCTGTCGAGTTCCAAGGACAAAAAATCATTCCACTTCAATTCCTTTCAAAAGTTCTGCCTGACCCTGCCTCGCTTGGTCCACGTACAAAAGGCAAAACCCACATCGGTGTTCTGTTCCAAGGTATCGGCAAAGATGGAAACCCGAAAAAATATTATATCTATAACGTCTGCGACCACGAGGAATGTTACAAAGAGGTCAACAGTCAGGCGATTTCGTACACAACTGGCGTTCCTGCGATGATAGGTGCAATGATGTATCACAAGGGACTTTGGAGACAACCTGGTGTGTGGAATTGCGAACAATTCGACCCAGACCCATTTATGGAGCAACTTAACATTCAAGGCCTTCCATGGGTCGAAGACTTTGAACCGGAGTTAATAGACTGAAAATGAGAGACATTCAATTCATAATAACAGGCGGCACCATTGATGCTGGATATTGCGTGACCGACCAAACATGTAAACCACTTGCAAAAAGCGGCGTCGCCCCATACATGAAAAATATTATCCGCACAGACATTGTGATACACGAGACGGTCGTGGCAATGCTTGACAGCCGTGCCATTGACGACGTGGTGCGTGACAAAATTTACAAAGCAATAATTCAAAGCAAAAGCAATAATATCATAATCACACACGGTACCGACACAATTTCCGAGACCGCCAAATACCTTGCCGCCAAAAACATCAAAGGCAAGAAGATAATTATACTCGGTGCGTTTTATCCGCTTTTGGGTTTTGCGCCAACCGATGCTCCGTTTAATTTGGGCTATGCCATTGGCAAGTTTGAAAGCCTTGCCGATGGGGTACATGTTGCCATGAATATGAAGATATTCCATCCCGACAAGGTCACAAAGAACAAGCACAAAGGAAAGTTTGAATGAGGACGCCCTATTTTTTAATAGACGAGGCAGTAATCGAAAAGAACTGCCGAGTTTTGGAACGTGTCCGCAAAGAATCCGGCTGCAAAATTTTGCTTGCCCAAAAAGCCTACTCGTGTTTTGATACCTATCCACTTATCGCAAAATACCTCGACGGCACAACTGCAAGCGGTTTGTTCGAGGCACGGCTTGGCAAGACTAAGTTCGGGAAAGAAGTCCATGTTTTCGCACCCGCCTTCACAGACGAAGATATGAAAGAGGTTGTCAAAATCTGCGACCACATTGTGTTTAATTCCAAGGCGCAACTTGTAAAACACCACGCCATTTGCCGCAAGCACGGACTTGCGATTTCAATTCGAGTTAATCCCGAGTTCAAAACCCAAACCACAGACATATACGACCCATGTGCGCCGCTGTCACGCTTTGGTATAAGGGCGCAAGACCTCACCGACGACATTGTTGCAATGGTCGATGGCTTGCATTTCCATACACTCTGCGAACAAGGGTTCGAACCACTCAAAAAAACCGTCGTAGCATTTGAACAAAAGTTCGGTAAATATATCAAAGGTATGAAACATATAAACTTCGGTGGCGGTCATCATATCACGGCGCCTGATTACGACGTTGATGGTCTTATCAAACTAATCAAAGATTTTGGGACTAAATACAACGTCGGTGTCTACCTTGAACCTGGCGAGGCGGTTGTACTTAACGCTGGCACTCTTACCGCCACAGTCCTAGACATTGTTCGAAACGTTCGTGACATCGCAATTCTTGATACCTCGGCGGCATGTCATAACCCCGACATCTTGGAAACGCAACACGATTACACTCCGCCAATTCGTGGCGCAGTCGAAAAAGGGCATATGTATAGATTGGCGGGCAACACCTGTCTCGCCGGCGACATAATAGGGGATTATCATTTCAAAAACCCCCTGAAAATCGGGGACACAATAACTTTCGAAAACATGGCACTTTACACCATGGTCAAGACCAACATGTTCAACGGCATCAACCTTCCTTCTATATATATCAAGCGCCTCAATGGAAAAACCGAACTCGTGCGTGAGTTCGGGTTCAAGGATTATATTTCAAGACTTGGAAAAATCACCTAAAAATCTTATTCAGTATCTTTGCCTGTGGAACAGGTGTGTCATTTATCACCGCCACGATGATATCTTTTAATTCGTCAAGTGCATGGTTGTTGACCTTTTTGAAGTTTGTAATAAACGGCAAGCCGATACGAATACCACTTGTCTCGACGGCACTTCGCTTGTCGCCATAGATTTTGTTTTTGTTGACGACAATGTTGTGTTTTGCAAGTTCTTCCTGCACCTCACGGCCGCTCTTTTTGCTGTCGGTCAAATCAATAAGGAACACATGCGTTTCGGTGCCGCCGCTGACGATTTTAACGCCTGCTTCTTTAAGCTTCTCGCAAAGGTATTTGGTGTTGTTGATAACGTCTTGCTGGTATGTCTTGAATCCAGGGCAAAGTGCTTCCTCGAAACAAACCGCTTTCGCCGCAATAACATTCATCAACGGACCGCCTTGAATTCCAGGGAAAATAGCCTTGTCGATGGCTTTGGCGAAATCCGCCTTGCACAGAATCATCCCGCCACGAGGACCACGCAGTGTCTTGTGCGTGGTGCTTGTTACGATGTCTGCCCACTCGCACGGGTTTGGGTGAAGTCCTGCCGCAACAAGGCCCGCAAAATGCGCCATGTCGACTGTAAACACCGCTCCGACTTCTTTGGCAATTTTTGCGATTCGTTCAAAGTCAATAACAAGGGAATACGCACTTCCGCCTGTAACTATCATTTTTGGTTTGTGTTGCTTTGCCAATCTTTCAATCTCGGCATAATTAAGCACGCCGTTCTCGTCCAGTCCATAGTGCACGCAGTTATAAATCACGCCGCTGAAACTTACTTTTGCGCCATGTGTCAAATGTCCGCCTGCATCAAGGTGCATCGCCAAAATCGTGTCGCCTGGTTTAAGACACGCCATATAAGCCGCCATATTTGCCGCAGACCCACAGTGTGGTTGGACATTCGCATGCTCGGCATGAAACAGCTTCTTTGCCAAATCTCGGGCGTGGTTTTCGACCTCGTCGATGACCTCGCACCCGCCGTAATACCTTGCATCAGGATACCCCTCGGCGTATTTATTTGTAAGGCAGGAACCCATTGCGTTCATGACCGCCTGACTTGACAGGTTCTCACTTGCGATTAGGTTGATTTTTGAAAACTGTCGTCGTTCTTCCGTCTTGATAAGTTTTGAAATTGTACTCATTTGTGACCTCACTTGGTATGGATATTAGATTAGCACAACTTTTCAAGTCGGTCAACACAAGAAACAAGTCTGTCGTAAATTTGCCTTCCAAGGTCCTGTTCTTCGGGTGTCAAAGCCATCAAAATCGCCAGAAGTATCCGTTGAAGCTTTATTTCAAGGCGTACACGCCGTCGCCGAAATAAAATTCTGTGCGTAGTGTCGATTTGCCGTTCGGTGGTCTCCGCATCTTTAAGCAACTCCTCGACTTTAAGCAAACTTTCACGAGCCTGTTTTTTATATTCCTCTGCCATCTCGGCGGCTTGGTCACTATCGTAAAAACTCATGCCTATATATATGCATAAACTCTTATCTTTCGCACAGATTAAGTCATGGCAACAACAAGGTCAACCGCAAGCAACCGCAAAACCAAGGGCAAAATATCGTCCATGTTTGACAAGGCGGCAAACAACGTCGGAGATGTTGTCGACTCTGTAAGTAACAGGCTGTGGGAAATCACCCGCTGACAATAGTCAAAACCACTGCAATAATTATCCCAGCAGGAACCGAAAGCGCAATTACCCACACTGCGCTTTTTTTATTAACTCCCCATATAAACCAAACGGTCAAAACGACCGCCGCAATTGTAACCAGCGCAGTCAAGATAACTTGCAAAACCAACCCGTCGAGCACACCAATAAATATTGACAATGGCTGTCACATAATGCAAAGTATCTTATGAAGATAAAAGCCCTGAAGTGCCCCCAGTGCGGCGACAGCGTAGGCATTAAACGTGACGCCGAGTTTATCTTTTGCTCGACCTGTGGGTCGAAACTTGTGATAAACGACATCATTCAAAGTGTTGATTATAAACAGCGGAACAAGAATGCGTTGTATTTGGGGTTGAAGGTGGCAAGCATTGTTCTGCTTCTTGCGATATTTGCAGCCATTTGGCTTCCACTTGCGCACCTCCAGAGTTCAACCTTTATGGGTGACATATTCATAATCAATGGGGTCGTATATTCTCTGCACAGAGAACACTTCCCAATGGCAATTTTTATGTTAAGTGCCCTGGGTTTAGTTCTTGTGTGGGAAGTAATTGCGTTGGTTTTGCATATCGTCGGCATAGTGAACGGCAACTATTTCAAATACTTGAATAAACATGTCTCCTGTGTAACTCAAATTGTCGGAGCAGTTTTACTTTCTGCGTTATTCTTTGGGTTCTCGCTATATTGCATCGGCTCTTCTGAATATACTCTGCGTGTCGGCGCCTACATTCAAAACACTCTCGTCGTCCTCCTTGCCGCCGTAAAAGCTGTCCTCGTCGTGTTCATGTGGCGCAGCAAATCTGCAAAGCCGAAGTCATAATAAGCATTGACAACCAACATAACATAATGATATATTCCCAAATATGCCGCGGGGTGGAGCAGCTCGGCAGCTCGTTGGGCTCATAACCCAAAGGTCGTAGGTTCAAATCCTACCCCCGCTACCATGTAGGGTATAATTAAAGTCTTACAGAAAAATAGGGTTTTTTTACGCCTGCAACGAGGAACAATAATAATAAACTGTGTGGGGACTAGAGATCAATGTGCTATACTTACTGCAGGAGGATTATAGAATGCCAGTTAATTCGCATAAACAAATTTCAAAATTTTTGTTGAAGAGGTTTTCTCACGAAAGTCTTGTGAAAAACACTAACCCCAAAACAGGAGTGGAATTCCAAAACAGAATGGATGTTGTTTGGGTCTTGGATATAAAGAAAAAAGAAATCGAGGAAGTCCCCATTCAAGATGTAAACATAGAATTTGGATACTTTGGTGAACACATTGAGCAGCTTTTGTCAACAAAGGAGAGCGCCTTTTCGCAACTTCTAACAGCGCTTGATAAATGGGAAAGAGCTGTAAGACTTGGACAAAATGAGACATTTGAGTTTGGTAAATACGAAGAAATGTTAAACGAATTCTTGAAGCTTTCGTTGGTACGCGCAGATAATATGCTAGATACTGTCAAAGAGGGCAGTGTATATGGCGGTCTCATCAAGGGGACTGCATTCTATGATGAAATATTTAGTCGCGATAAGTTAGTTGAGATAATGCTTGACAAACCGATACTTAAGGAGGCAATGGAGAAATTCAGAGTCAACTTAATGCTAAATATTTCTGATAAGAATTTCATTACATCAAAAGGTTGCTGGTATTCAGCATACGAGAGCAATACTGATCAGCAAATAATTTTTCCTATTGACGCAAAAAAAGCAATAATATGGTACGATAAAAAATTTGATTACCGGTATGCCTTGGCGGATGGGACAATCGGGACTCAGTGCATCAAAGACGGGAAGGGTGTTGAGAATCTTAATACTTGTTGTCTGAGAAGTCAATTGCATGGCGACTGCGATTTTCTAGTGGCCAAAGAAAAGCATGAACTTGAACAATTACTTCCAAAAATTGAGACATTAAGTTAATTCTATAATTCTTAATCAGTTGCAAACTACTAAAACGACTTTTTTTATTGCAAAAGATTATGACGCAATAAGTCTGAGTGCGACTCTTTTGTTTTTAGTGACACTGGCGTAACGAAGAGTGGAAAAGAAATACCTTGTGAAGTCGTTGAAGATGACGCTATAATATTTAAACAGAGGAGATTACAATGAATGAAATAGTAGTATCAGACAAATTAGCGTTGGCGGAAGATCAACACCCTGTCATTGCGATCTGTTATGACTTTGACAAAACACTGTCGCCAAAAGATATGCAGGAGTATACATTGTTCCCAAAA
>Ga0123356_10001608_pt1 | contig 24817 bp, 18 predicted proteins | sample TergutEmb28metaG_2_FD_92546 | JGI IMG/M metagenome (GOLD analysis project Ga0123356, IMG submission 92546) | Embiratermes neotenicus P3 segment gut microbial communities from Petit-Saut dam, French Guiana - Emb289 P3 | ecosystem: Host-associated > Arthropoda: Insects > Digestive system > Gut ...
CCAGAGCCGCTGTTGCGTTGTAGGCGTTATACCTGCCTTTGAGCGTGAGCTTTACCTTGTGTTCAACACCATCCACTTCGATAACAGCGGTATTGTCAGAATAATCAACGAGGAGAGTGGGAGAGGGGATAGCTACCTGCGCCAATCTTTGGGACTGGAAACCATCCTCTGTCCCAGATTGATTTCGAGCTGCGTTACCAGCTCGTGCATCATCTTTAACACCCACGCCAAACCAGCGTACCTCTGCGAGAAGCTTTTCTTTCTCGGGGATCTGGGCGAGGAGGAGGTCTTCGCGGTTGAGCACTACGACCTCGATGGTATTGCGCGCTACCGCGGCCAAGAGAGAGGCGGTGTGGTCGATTTCACCAAATCGATCCAACTGGTCGCGCATGACGTTGAGCAGCAGCGAATAGCGAGGCTTGATGGAGGTGACAAAGTTGACAGCGTGGGCCTCGTCCAGCTCAAGCACCGCAATGTCGGCATCCAGACGGCCTCCCCAACTCACCTTCTGAAGGAGCGACGAGATAACCCCGCGCATGAAATTGGAACCAGTATTGTTGGTGAAGACGCGGAGCCCAGCGGCTTCGAGCAGCTCGGTAAGCACCTTGACCGTCGTGGTCTTGCCGTTTGTGCCGGAGACCAAAACCACTCCCCGGGGAAGCTCTTCCAAAACACGAACCGCAAAATCAGGCTCGAGTTTTTCCACCACGAGCCCGGGCAAGGCCGTGCCGCCGCCGCGCGATTTAGCAGCAGCCTGCACCAGGCGACCAAGCGCTATCGTTACCGGATTAGGCAAGTGCACACTCCTTACATCAGGTATTATAGCAATGAGAATTAAGTATTAAGGATTAAGAGTCGGTGTTATGGGTAACCTGGATGCTATTACGTGCTCTGCTACTACCCAGAAATACACCAAAAAGGTAAAAAAGATTTTGAATGTAAAGCCAAGTCATAGTACACACCTGTCATTCGCTGATTTAGTCGGCGAATCCACCTCAGTAAGTGCAAACCTACTTGTAGATTCGCCGGTCAAGCCGGCGAATGACAGACAATATGACGCAGCTTTACATTCAAAAAAAGATTTTTGAGTGAGTTATTGCGACAAAATTGCACTTGTGTGTGGATTATTGCCCCTAATTGGAGATAAATGCCCCTTTTTTGGGAGAATCCTGGCGTTTTTGCTTAAAAAACTCCTACAGATCGCGCACAAGTGCAATTTTGTCGCAATAAGTGCCCCAAGAATCTCAAAAACATCAAAAACTTCCTTTGGACTAAATGGAATGGGCTAATAAGGTCGGCAAGGAGAGCAAATGGAGCAACTTGACACGGAGCAGCTAGACACTTTTGCCACACTTGATTTTGACCGGGCCAGGCGCTGCGGCTTCCCTGAGGTGGTTTTTGGGGAGGGTAAAACAGCTCCCCAGGTGGCGGCCATAGCATCCAAGCTTGCGGCAGCGCACAATGTGGTTCTCGTCACCCGGGCAAGCAAAGAGCACGCTCTAGCCCTGAGGGAACAGGAGAACGATGCCTTTTTTGTTGAGAGCTGCGGCATCCTCTATATCGACCGTCGCTCCACACCTGAGCGCATTGCAGGCAACACGACGAGCGAGATACTGTCCAGCTCCAAGGGACAGGGCTGCGTCGTCGTCTGCTGCGCGGGTACCAGCGATCTTCCTGTAGCAGAAGAAGCAGCCCTTACTGCCAGTATCATGGGTTCTCGCACTATCTTGCTTGCCGACGTTGGGGTGGCAGGGGTGCACAGGATCCTCACTCAACAGGAGCTTTTGGACAGTGCCCGAGTCATCGTGGTAGTAGCAGGGATGGAAGGTGCACTGCCATCACTCGTGGCAGGCTTGGTGGATGTGCCGGTTATCGCCGTGCCTACCTCGATTGGCTACGGAGCCAGTTTCGGCGGTATCGCCGCACTCCTCGGCATGCTCACCTCCTGTGCGGGCGGTGTGAGCGTGGTCAATATCGACAACGGCTTTGGTGCCGGACAGATAGCCCACCGCATCAATGCGCCAAAGTGGATTGACGGGACATAGCTCGTATACAGATGGTTTTTGGCTCACGGGTGGCTCACGGGGACGGGAAATAGCTCAGGGGGACGGTTCTTGTGAGTCATTTTTTTGAAAAAATGACTCACAAGAACCGTCCCCCTGAGCTATCCGTGAGCTACCCGTGAGCCACGGACAAGAGTCACCGTGACGCTCTCGGAGAGGTTTCGCTACAATAGGCCTGCAAGCAAAGTGCCAACAAGTAGATAACCATAAGCAGAGCAAGCTCTTCTCTTGAAGGGTAATGAGCGCAAGAAAATATTAAGGAGTGTAGATAGTGCAGAGAAAACGTATGTGTAATCTGATTATCGACAGCTGTTGCGACCTACCTGCCGATCTGGTGAAATCGTATCAGGTGGATCTGGTTCGCTTCTCCTATATCATAGGCGACAAAGAGTATCTAGATGATCTGGGCGTTACCATGAGTCATCATGAATTCTACGAGCGCATGCGCAAGGGCGAGGAGCCCAAAACCACCCAAGTTCCCATCTCCGAGCTCACCGCCTGCTTTGAGCGCGCAATCGAAAGCGGAATCCCCACGGTATATCTTGCCTTTACTGCTGCGCTCTCGGGCACTTACGACACGGCAGCTCAGCTGGCTGAGAATTTGCTCAAGGAGCATCCCGGAGCCGAGCTCTATGTGGTGGATACCAAGTTACCCAGCGCTTCGGAGGGTCTTCTGGTAATGGAAGCCGTGCGACTGCTCGATTCAGGTCTCACCGCTAAGGAGCTGGTTAAGTGGGCCGAAGAGGCGCGCTATTATGTTAACGGCTTCTTTACGATGCCCGACCTGGAATCTCTCCGCCGAGGCGGCCGCATCCCCGATGTGGCAGCGGTGGCTGGAGCCAAGCTGGACATCAAGCCCATCCTTTCCTACGACATCGACGGCCGTCTGACTTTCAAGAGCGTTGCACGAGGTCGCAAGAAGGCGATTAAACAGCTGCTGCAACTCTATTCGGAGCGGCAAAACGGCAATAACCTCAACACCGTCTTGGTAGGTGCTGCTGACTCTCCTAAAGAGCAGGCGGCGCTGGCCGAATCAGTGCTCAAGGTCTCCAGCAATCCCATTACGCTCTGGCAAACCCAGATAGGCACCGTCATCGGGACCCATGTGGGTCCGGGCATGCTGTCCATTGTCTTTTGGGGTCCGGACCGCCGTGAAAACCTCAGTCTCACCGATCGTATAGCACAGAGGGTCTCCTCTCACTCAGATGATTAGGCAGACGAAGAGAATCGTGAATTGAGAATCGTGAATCGTGAATTATGAGTTGGTAATTGTGAACCGTGAATTGTTAATTGTGAACCGAGAACCGAGAACCGAGAACCGAGAACTCGTCCCCCAAGAGCCCTTCCTTTTCGATTAAGGAGTCATTGTGTCTGAGCAGCAACATGCAGAAGCTCTATTAACCCTCTCAGACATCGACGTGAGTATCCTCCGTCTGACCAAACAACTGGACGAGCTGCCTCAAAAGCAGCTTATCCTCGAGGTGCGCCAAAAGATCAAGGAGCTTGAGGCAAAGTCTGCTCAGGTGCAGAAGATGGCCAATGATACAGCACGGATGCTCACCATGCTGGCCGATGAGACCATTCTCAATGACAAGCATCTTGCCGAGACTCAGGCAAACCTCAACAAGAGCAAGGAGTACCGCGAGACCTCGAACTTGGTGGCAGAGATGGATATGCTCGCCAATCGCAAGTCCAAGCTTGAAGAAGACAGCCTTGCCCAGATGGAAAAGCAAGATAAGATTGCCGATGTGAGTGCTCAGGTGATGGAGGCTTCGCTGAAGCTGCAGGCGGAAGAAAAAGCCATTACCGACGAGTATCGCAAGATCGGCGGCGATCTCAAGCAGGATATCTTCGATTTGGAGCATACCCGCGAAGCGCTGCTTGACACCTTACCGGACGACCTGGTCCAAAACTATCGCAAGGCGCTCAAAAGCAAGGCTGGGATAGGCGTTGCGCACCTCAATGGGAATCGTTGCAGCGGCTGCTTTGGCACCCTGAGCGAAGGCCAGCTGGCAAAACTGCTGGAAGGCCCCCCCGTAGGCGTCTGCCCCAGCTGTAACCGGATGATAGTCACCATCGAGAACAGAGAACCAGAGATCGAGGAATAGAAATAAAGAACAGAGATAGCTGAGGACTATACACATGATAGAGCAAGCAATTCTTCATACCGATGGGGGATCAAGAGGTAATCCAGGGCCGAGCGGCATCGGTTTTGTGCTGCTGGTTGATGACGGCTTTGAGACGCTGACCCTTTGTGAGGGCGGGGCCTTCATCGGCGAAGCCACCAACAATATAGCTGAGTACCAGGCGCTGCTCTGGGGCTTAGACAATGCCAAGGCCCATGATGTGAGATACCTGAACATCCGCACCGACAGCGAGCTCATGGTCAAGCAGGTCAGCGGTGAATTCAGGGTCAAGAGCGAAGGCCTCAAGCCTTTGTATAACCAGGTGATGCGTGTTTTAGCATCCTTTGAGTCCTACGATATCCGCCATGTTTATCGAGAGGATAACTCCCGCGCTGACACCCTGGCAAATATCGCCATGGACACAACAGACAGCATCGGTAGCTTTACCATTCCCTGGGAAGATGAGACCCTGGGGCTGGACTTGGACGGGGCAAAAGGGTCGGGACGTAGTGTCTCGCCTGGCAATGAAAACGAAGCAGAGGGGACCATTCTCTACCTGCCCTATGCAGCACAATCCTCCTCGGCCTTCGACGCTCCGTCTGGCACCTATACCCTCACTGTCAAGGATCACTTCGATGCGGCGCATGCCCTTGTGGGCTACCCCGGCGAATGCCGCAATCTGCACGGCCATACCTGGGATATCGAGGTAAGTGTCTCCGGCACAGAACTCGACGATGTAGGCATCGTATATGACTTCAAGGACCTCAAGTCCAACCTGGCAGCCATACTCGCTGATTACGATCATCTGTACCTTAACGAAGTGCCGCCGTTTGACAGCATCAACGCCACGGCAGAAAACCTTGCGCGCGTCATCTATGAGCGCCTGGAAAATCTGCTTCCGGAGTACATCGCTTTAGAAGAAGTAAGTGTGTGGGAATCACCCATCGCCAAACTCACCTATCGCAGGTAAAGTACCATGGATACTGTGAAGAAACAGCTGGTATTACTCGGGATTACCGGGTCGATTGCGGCGTATAAGGCTGCTGAGTTGGTTCGCCTGTATCAAAAGGCAGATCTTGACGTTAAGGTCATCATGACAGAGCATGCCCAGGAGTTCGTAGGGGCTACCACTTTCAGGGCGCTCACAGGTCATGCGGTGGCAACCGAGCAGTTTGATGATCCCGGCGCTCCCATCAACCATATCTCGCTCGCGCAGGAGGCAGATGTACTGGTCATTGCACCCTGCAGCGCAAATATGCTAAATAAAATAGCACATGGTATTGCCGACGACCTTCTCTCCACAACAGCTTTGGCTACTACAGCTCCTTTGGTGCTAGCCCCTGCCATGAATGTGGCGATGCTCCAAAACCCCCTCACGCAAGAATCACTTAAGGTTATTGACGGAATCGGTGCCACCATCGTCGGCCCGGGTACGGGCTATCTTGCCTGTGGGACAGAAGACAGTGGCAGGATGAGTGATCCTGCAGAAATATGTGAAGCCACCCTCAAGGCGCTGGCACGGACGAGATGCCTTGCTGGTATGCGGGTTTTGATTACCACGGGGCCTACTCGTGAATACCTCGACCCGGTGCGCTTCATCTCCTCGCCGTCAAGCGGCAAGACCGGCTTTGCCCTGGCCAAAGAAGCCAAGGCTCGTGGCGCAGAGGTGGTGTTGATAAGCGGCCCCACCGAGCTGCTTGCCCCGTCGGAGGTGGAGTTTGTGCCGGTAGTGACCGCAGAGCAGATGCTCGAAGCAGCAAGTGAGTACTTTGATGCTGCCGACATCGCCATATTCTCGGCGGCAGTGGCAGACTATCGCCCCACTGAGATAGCGGCCCAAAAGCTCAAGAAGAGGCCCATAGAGGACAGACAGTCTGACGGTGACAGGGGGACGGTTCTCTTGTCACCCTCGAGTGACAAGAGAACCGTCCCCCTGTCACCGTCAGACTGTCCACCGTCTTTGAGCACTATCCAGCTTACCGAGAATCCCGATATCCTGGCTACCCTTGCCGCCAGGCGCAACGCGTCCAAGGCAAAGAAGCCTTTTGTGGTGGGTTTTGCTGCTGAAACAGAAAACGTGCTCGCCAACGCCGAGGCCAAGCTCGCTCAGAAGGGCGCGGATCTTATTATCGCCAACGACGTCTCTGACCCAAAGGTCGGATTCGCAAGCGAACACAACAAGATCTACTTTGTGGATGGCAACACCAGCATGGAGACCCAGTTGATGAGCAAAGAACAATTGGCCGGCGTTATCTTGGGCGTCATCTTAGACCACATCCTCGAAAACATCGGCTAATCCACTGCACAAACTGTGATACAATACGCAGGCTGTTCTTTTGAGGAATACTCAAAGGGCAGAAAAAGTGGGAGTTGCTCCCCACCTATACGGTGCTCAGGTTGCTGTAGGGTTGTATCGGATCACAAGGCAAGCTCGTCTTGTCTGCTGACACAAACCGAACACCCGTCTGCCTGCGCCGACGGGTTTTTTTGTTGAACTTCCCGAGCTCTGAAGAGGACTCGGGGCACTAGAGAGGTGATGACCATAGCTACAAATGAGCCAAGGCTTAACGAGGACATTCAAGCCGGAGAGTGCCGCTTGATAGGGGTCGATGGATCGCAACTGGGCATCTTTGACGTTGATGAAGCACAGAGGATCGCAGACGACCAGGGATTCGACCTGGTTGAGATCGCACCCGATGCAACACCACCGGTCTGTCGCGTTATGGACTACAGCAAGTACAAGTACGAGCAGGCCCAAAAAGCCAAGGCAGCACGCAAGAAACAGAGCCGCATCGAGATCAAGGAAATGAAATTCCGTCCCAAGATCGACAAAGGCGACTACGAAACCAAGAAACGCCATATCCTGCGTTTTCTTGAGGCAGGCGCCAAGGTCAAGGTGACCATAATGTTCAGAGGACGCGAGATGGCCCACCCGGATCTGGGTCTGCACATCTTGGAGAGATTGTCCGAAGATCTTAAGGAATCTGCCATCATCGAGGTACAGCCCAAGCTGGAGGGACGCAATATGTTCATGCTCCTCACACCAGCTAAGAAAAAGCCAGTTAAGGCTGAAGAGGGCGAAAAGGCTGACAAAGCCGGGATGCCTGACACAGATGACGAGGCTGTAGAGGTCTTTGAGGCTGTTGAGCTTGATGAAGGAGTAGAAGCCGAAGAGCTTGACGAGGCCGAAGAAGACACTGAGGCCGAAGAGGCCTAAAACCAAGTTTTCACGCTTTTTTCATACGCCGACATGCTCGGCGGATGACTGGATGATTCATTCATCACATGATTAGTAAAGGAGCACGATATGCCAAAGATGAAGACACATCGTGGAGCTGCAAAACGCTTCAGGGTGACCGGGGGCGGTAAGATAATACGCAACAAGGCGTATAAGAGCCACATCCTCGAGAAGAAGAGTCAAAAACGTAAACGCAACTTCCGTCACGAGACCGAGATTGCCGCAGCCGATAAAAAAGTCATAGCCCGCCAGTTGGGGCTCAGGTAGCATAAAGGGAGTTGAAGAACCATGTCACGTGTCAAAAGATCTGTTACCGCCCGCAAGAAGCGCCGCGCGGTCCTTACGCGCGCGAAGGGCTATTATGGAGCAAAATCCCGTTCATACCGCGCTGCTAAAGAGCAGGTGCAACACTCCCTGCAATATGCCTATCGTGATCGTCGCAACAAAAAGCGCGTCATCCGCCGACTATGGATTACCCGCATCAACGCCGCTGCTCGCACCAATGGCATCAACTATTCATTGTTCATGCATGGCCTTAAGGTCGCCGGTATCCAACTGGATCGCAAGGTCCTAGCCGATATCGCTGTCAATGACGCAAACGCCTTTACCGCTCTCACCGAGGTAGCTAAAAAAGCGCTAGCCGCTTAGCAACATTAGCAGAAGCAACTGGTCCCAGAGGGGGGCAGCAAGCAAACATGAAACTTGTCTGGAAACTGGCCATACCGCAGATAATCGTCGTTGTCTGTTTTGGTCTCATCAGTTTCATAGTCATTAATGCCTCATTCTCCAGTATGCGCCAGCACTACGTTGAAGACACCATCGAGAGTCGTTTCAGGTACATAGAAACCGAAATAGAGAGAAGTGCCAAGCAGTCAGTGAGCGAATCTTCCATGTTCGTGTCCCTGCCGGTGGTTATCGAGGCATATGAGATTGCCTTGAGCGGGAACATCGATGACCCCTATTCGCCCCAATCCCAACAAGCGCGCGAGATGCTGCGTCAAGAACTCTCCCCCATGCTTAACAGTTACAGTGAGTTCATGGGAAAAGACCTCGAGCTCCACTTCCATCTGCCAAACAACTTCAGCCTGGTTCGCGTGTGGCGTGAGCTCAATACCAGGGTCGATGGCCAGTGGATAGACATCTCAGACGATCTGAGTTCTTATCGACCAACGGTCGTCGAGACCAATGAGACCGGACTCCCCACCTTGGGATTGGAGCCTGGAAGTGGCGGTTTTGCCATCCGAGGGGTGATTCCTGTTGTGGCACCGGATGGCAAGCAGTTGGGTTCCATGGAGTCTCTCCAACTGTTTAATCCTATCCTGGAGTCCGCTACCGAAGCAGACAGAATCTACATAGCCCTCTATGCTAACAAGGAGTTGCTTGACTTCTCCGTTGAGCTGCAAGACGAGGCAAAATACCCACCCATGGGGGATTATGTGCGCGTCATCCCGTCACAGAATGGCAGGGTCCAATCGCTGATAACCGAAGAATTCCTCTCCTCAGGGGCAGAGAGTTCCCAATTTCTGGAGTCAGGCAACTTTGCCTTAGCCACCTATCCCCTTAGGGATTATCAGGGCAACCAGGTTGGGATCATAGTCTGCGCCATGGACACTACCGAGGTGACCGTCCTTGCCAATGGTGCCACCATTGTCTTGGTGCTCATGCTGATGTGCATGATCGTTATTCCGACCTTTGTACTCCTGTATCTGCTGCGCAGGCTGGTCTCTAACCCTGTTAACAAGATCAGGAGAAAGATCAAGGACATCGCCCAAGACAGAGCCAATCTCACCGAGAAGGTCCCCGTAAAACAAAAGGATGAGATAGGCGATCTGGCAAAGTGGTTCAACACCTTGACAACCAAGCTCAACGGCATCTTACATGAGCGCCAGGAGATGGTAACCAAGATAAACAGCGAATCCGAGAAATTCGAGGCCATGGCTCACTGGTATGGGACTATCCTCGACTCGATACCGTTTCCCATCTCCGTCCAGGATGCGGACTTGAAATGGGTATTCGTCAACTCGGCACTTGAGAAAGTACTGGGACAAAAACGGGAGGAAGCTCTTGGCATGCCGTGCAGTAGCTGGGGAATCAGCATCTGTAATACCAATGAATGCGCCATAGCCTGTGCCAGGCGGGGGCAAAGGCAGACCTTCTTCATGTTTGAGGGTGTGCCGTACAGGGTTGATGTCGAGGCTCTCAAAGACCTGCGAGGCGAAATCACCGGTTATATCGAGGTTATACAGGATATGACTATATTTGAGCAATTGACCAGGAGGCAGATAGAGGCAACCGCCGCCAGCGAGGCAAAATCCTCCTTCCTGGCCAATATGAGCCACGAGATACGCACCCCGCTGAATGCCATCATTGGCATGATTGGCATCGGCATGACCACTGACGATGTAGAGAAGAAGAACTATTGCTTTGAGAGGGCAGACGGCGCCTCAAAGCACTTATTGGGTGTCATTAATGACATCTTGGATATGTCAAAGATAGAGGCAGGAAAATTCGAGCTGTATTACAGCAAGTTCGATTTTGAGAAGATGCTTATCAATATCACCAATGTGATAAATATCAGGGCCGAAGAAAAGCACCTGAATTTTGTTATCAACTGCAGAAGCAATGTACCTTCTGTTATCGAAGGAGATGAGCTCCACCTGTCGCAAGTCATCACTAATCTGCTGTCAAACGCCATCAAATTCACGCCGGAAAATGGCACCATCATCTTGGATGTCGACAAAATCGAGGAAAACGGCGATGAAATCGTACTGAGATTTGAGGTCTTGGATACCGGTATCGGGATCTCAGAAGAACAGCAGGCTATGCTCTTCGAGTCATTCAGACAGGCCGATGTCACTATCTCAAGGGAGTTTGGCGGCACGGGTCTCGGACTTGCTATCTCTAAGCAGATCGTCGAGATGATGGATGGCGAGATATCAGTAGAATCCGAGCTGGGCAAAGGCTCAAAATTCATATTCACGATAAAGGCAAAACAGTATGCAGAAAAGGTTCGCACCGAGCTCTCTAAGAACATCAATCCAGAGAAGATCCGTGCCCTTTTAGTGGACGATTCAGCTGAGGCAAGGCGCAGTTTCTTGCAGATTATGCAAGCCTCGAAGCTCTCCAGTACCGTTGCGGTCGATGGCGCAGAAGCACTGGAGAAAATCAAGAACGCAAAAGAGAATCCCTTCAACATAGTCTTCGTTGATTGGCTATTGTCCGATATGGACGGCATCGCCTTGGCTGAAGATATCAAGGCGATATCAAGCGACATCTCCATCGTCATCATGAGCACTGTGAGTGGCTGGAACACCATTGAAAAAGAAGCTGCCGCGGCAGGAATCAACCTCGTGATTTCCAAGCCCCTCTTGCCTTCGCCTTTGATCAACGCGATAAACACCTGCTTGGGCCAAAGGCAAAACGGCGTTGTGGCGCAGGCATCTGAAAGTATTGCCGAGAAATCACTCGACCTCAGCAAGTACAGTCTGCTGGTTGTGGAGGACATCGAGGTCAATAGAGAGATCGTGCGTGCCATGCTTGAGGATAACGGCGTCACTCTCACCTTTGCTGAGAACGGGGAGGAAGCGGTTGCGCTGTTCAGTCGGGGTACAAAGGAATTCGATCTTGTCTTGATGGACATCAATATGCCCAAGAAAGACGGTTACCAGGCAACCGAGGAGATCCGTGCCATCGGAACAGATTATGCCAAGAACGTCCCCATCATCGCCATGACCGCTAATGTCTTCAGGGAAGATGTCGAGAGGTGCCTGGTGGCCGGGATGAATGATCATCTGGGCAAACCGATTAATTTAGAAGGTCTGTACAAGATTCTTCAGAAGTACCTTTGAGTGTGATCAGAGGCTAGATAATAGGGGATACTGTTCAGACCCTGGCCTGAGGCAGGCTTTGGCTTCAGGTTCTGGAGCGCGTGCGGGGCTATCCACGAAGTGGATTAAGACCCGCGGTTTGGCGGAGGCCTCCAGGTTCTGAAACAAAGTCTGCTCAGGCCAGGGTCTGAATAGTAGCTAATAGGGAGTAATGAGCCCCAAAAGAGGGAATCGATGCCTGACTCTCTCAGACACCGATTCTTACATATCCCCCTAATTGGGTCCCTGGTCCTGTTGCCATACCCCCTGGTTGGCATTCTTAACTACCACGCTAAGTAAGTCAGACCTGGTAAGTACTTTCGTGCATTCCCTCACAAATAAACCTACATGGCTCTCGCCCCCTCAAACTTTCACCCACTTTTGTTTTCTACTACGCATTATACGGAGCAAATGTGTGGATAATATGGAGGCAGCATGGAGTTATTATGTATTTTGCCTTGAATCCAGCGATTTAACGATGGCCGCTTTTCCCGCCGTTATACACGCCACTCCAGGAGCCTGCTGAGGAAACGCTGGAGCTCAGGGGTCTTGGGCCTCTCGAATATCTCCAGACTTGGCCCATATTCCATGAGTGTACCCTCGGCGAGAAAGGCTATCTTGTCACAGGCATGGCGCGCAAAGCCCATCTCGTGGGTGACGATGATGAAGCGGATGCCGGTCTCGCCCAGATCATTAATGACATCGAGCACCTCGTTGGTGTATTCGGGATCAAGCGCGCTGGTGGGCTCATCGAGCAGTACCAGCTTGGGAGAAGAGGCAATAGCCCGCGCTATGGCCGCACGCTGCTGCTGGCCACCGGAAAGCTGGGAGGGTATTTTGTCGCTGGCGGCCTTGAGCCCAAAACGCTCCAACAATTGCTGTGCACGCTCCAGGGATTCATCCTCGCTCACACCATGCACCACCCTGAGGGGGAGCGCGATGTTCTTGAGGGCGCTCAGGTGATGGAAGAGCCCGTTTTGCTGAAACACATAACCGAGCTGTGAGCGGTACTGTGGTAGCTTGGCCTCTGAATAATCGATGAGCTCCCCGTCGACGATGACCTGGCCGGCGCTGGGCTCCAACAAGCCTCCGATGATGCGGAGCAGCGTGGTCTTGCCGCCTCCGGAAGGTCCGATTATGGCGAGCTTGTCTATGCTGTCAGAGAAGTTAACCTGACTCAAGACTTCGACCTCGCCAAAGCTTTTGTGGATGTCTTGGAGCTTAAGGCGCATAGTTGAACTTCTTTTCAAACTGGCGGCCCACAAAGGTTATCGGCAGCGTGAGACAGAGGTAGAGGGCGCCCAAAAGCAGATAGCTCTCAAAGAGCTGGAAGGTCGTGGCGCTAATCTCGCGCATGGTCTGGGTCATCTCGATGACCGCGATGATCGACAACAGCGACGAGTCTTTGATGACATTGGCAAACTGCCCCGTCAGGGCAGGAAGGGTGCGCGCGACCATCTGGGGGATGATCACATAGCGCAGGGTCTGTTTACGTGTGAACCCAATAGAGCGCGAGGCCTCGAGCTGCGTTTCATCGAGCGAGAGAAAACTGCCACGGATGATCTCGGCAATGTAGGCCCCCTCAAAGATGGAGAGGATGAGCACGCCTGCAACAAGGCGGTTCTCTATGCCCCAGGCGGCCCCGATGATATAGAAGAACAGATAGATCTGCATGATGAGCGGTGTGCCTCTGATGATTTTGACGTAGACATCACACAGGTAGCGCGTGGGCAAGAAGCGAGAAATCTGCCCAATGGCAACCAGGCAGCCCAAAATCAGGCTGATAATCAGGCTCCCCACCGAAATCTGAATGGTGAGGACGAAGCCATCGAAGATACGTTTGCCATAAAGGCCAATGAAGTCAAAGTTGAAGCTGACGCTGAGTGTCGAGAGTGAAATCCAAAAGAACAGGATGATGAGCACGCATATCAGCAGGTAGTTGAACGCACCCTTCAAAGGGGGAACAGGCGTGTCCTTTGTCGCTAAAAACAGACCAGATATACTCTTGAGCGGGTTTCTCATCTTCTATGAGAAGTATCAGAAGTCAAAGAACCACCTGAAACCCAGTTCTTTGAATACAGCATACTCTGCTGCCAGATGCTTCTCGGTCAAGCGATCAAAGGTGCCGTCTTGACTACTGGTTGCTATGAACTCGTTCAACTCCGCCAGAAGCTCCTTGTTGCCCTTCTGCACAGCAATACCCCAATGCTCGGGGTCTTGGAAGGGGATAAACACGGCAGTTGTGGTATCGGGGTACTGTAACTGATTGCGATAGATGGTCAGCTGGTCATAGATGAAGGCGTCAACCTTGCCCTGCACCACCTCGGTGACGCAGGCACTCTCATCGGCCAAGCGGACGATTGTTGTGTTGGGCAGGTTCTTGGTTGCAAAGACATCGCCGGTGGAGCCTGTCTTGACAGCAATGGATCTACCTTCCTGATTGAGATCGTCGATGCTGGCTATGTTCGAAGCAGTGTTGGTGAGCAGGGCCAGCTGCGCAAGAGCATAGGGGCCAGAGAAATCAACCTGCTCACCACGCTCTGCGGTAATGGTCATGGAGCTGATGACACAGTCTGCCATACCGGTCTGCAAAGAGGGGATCAATCCGTCCCATGCTGTGTCCTGAATGGAGATGTTGTAGTCGTAGGCATTCGCAAACTGGGTGATGAAATCAACGCTCAGACCACTTGGATTGCCCGCGTTATCCTTTGTCTCAAAAGGTGGATAGGCCAGCTCCATCGCAACGACCAGCGTCTTTTTCTCCTCATTTGTTGCTCCATTATCTGTGTTCGCAGGAGTCGAACATGCTGCGAGCATACCCGTTGCGGACATCATCAAAACCACGGCCAAAAACCCAGTTAATACTTTCTTAAGACGCTGCATTATCATCCCTCCCAGGTTGAGCTCTTCTTCAGAGCTATAAGTATACGACTTTTGGCTCTCACATTGCTTTTCTAGTCCAAGTTGAGCCTTTTGGTCAGCAGGCGTTTGCTCAAGACGAAATAGAACACAACGAGGCCTCCGCAGATTATTAATGAGGGCAGGACTAACACTTGCATCGCAGAGAACCAATCATACTGCGAGTAAACGGAAAAGGAGTTGCTTAAGGCATTTGCCAGGCTAAAGGTGAGTATCGACATAATCAGTTGCATGGCTATATTGATACCCACGAACAGCCCAATACCCGCAAGCACCTTGTGGGTTTGAGCAATGACCGCTCCCATTGTGATCGAAACATACACCTGTAGAACACCGTGTATCACCAGCAGTAAGCCTAAAACGAAGAGCTCAACAGCAGACACAAAGTCAAGAACACCGCTCGTAGACTGGCCGGCATCAGAGGAAAAGAGAGAGAATCCCCCAAGTGCCGAATCATCGTATCCCACGACAAAGAGCAAAATGAATGCCAAGATCAATATCACCACATTGACCAGAAGCCAGATGGATCCTGCGATAACCTTGGATAAGAGGTTTTGTCCTGTGGAAACGGGGAGCGTGAAGGTCAGATAGCCCTCATCTTTGAGAAAGCTCTGATAATAGTGTCTGGCGATGAGAAAGAGCGTTATCCAATACGAGGCAAAGACCGCAGCAAAAAGCAGGAAGCTGAGTAGAACCGAAGTGGACCCGATTACATCTCCAGCTGCAGACGAAGCAAGCATACCGTCATTCCAGATATCGAAACTGGCTCTGGCGAGCCTCACCAGAAGACTTCCGATAAGCGCGGCGATGAGCACGCCACCCTGGAGGGGCAGCAGGATGCGGGTGAGCGCTCTGAAGTCGTATTTAAGAAGTCTGCTTAGCATCTGAATGCCTCCCTGAAGTACGCGTCCAGCGAGGGCCAGCCAGCCTCATAGACTGCCGAAACCGGCCCGGCAGAAACTATCTGGCCGTGGTTGATGAAGATATAGTCATCGAGCACGTCTTCCACATCGCTAATCAGATGGGTCGTTATAACAGCGGCTGCGCTGCGCTCGTAGTTTGAAATGATGGTGCCCAGGATAAACTCACGGGCAGCCGGATCAACGCCGGCGATGGGCTCGTCAAGCAGGTAGAGCTTGCTTTTTCGAGCCATTACGAGTATGAGCTGTACCTTTTCCTTGGTTCCCTTAGAGAGTTTGTTGATTTGGGCTGTGAGGGGAACCTGGAGACTGTTGAGCATGTCTACGGCATCAACGCGGCTGAAATCCGCATAGAAATCCTCAAAGTAGTTGAGCGTATCGGTGACCTTCATCCAGTTGCTCAGATACGTCCTCTCGGGCAGATACGAAGTGTAGCTCTTGGATTCGACTCCCGGTCTGTAGCCGCAGACCCGCACTTCGCCATACGAGGGAGTCAAAAGTCCGGCTATAGTCTTGATGAAGGTGGTCTTTCCTGACCCGTTGGGCCCTAAAAGGCCCACTATTCTGCCGGGGAACAGGCTGATGGTGATTGGCCCGAGAGCCGGGAGGGCACCATAGCTCTTGACGAGGTCCTTGCAGTAGAGGATAGGAGGCAGAGCCGGCGCTTGTTCCGCGACCTGCGCGGTTATCAGCGGCAAATCCTCCGCCTTGAGACGCGGCACCGGCGGTTCTTCGGATTCAAGCTCCAGCGCCTGCTGAGAAGCCTCTGTTTTAATTGCGGAAAACAGGGCTTCTTCCGATTCAGGCTCCGGATCTGGCGGTAAGCCCTCGGGTGTGAGAGGTGGAGCGGGAGTAGGGATACTGAATTCCTCTGAATCCAGAGGAGCGGTGGTCCTGGCTGACTGAGTCATGTCATCATTTAGTGCTTCTGTGAGATCTGGTTTGGATACCTCGGGGATAAGTGGTCTCTCACTTTGAGCCATATATACCTCATTTCTCTCAGTTCTCTATTCAGTATGCCATAGCCAGCAATTTTTTCTGCCGCTGTCACTGACACGTTTAGTTGCGGTGTGACACGTGCAGTTTTCGGGGAAATAACTCAGGGGGACGGTTCTCGTGAGCTATTTTTCATGAAAAATAGCTCACGAGAACCGTCCCCCTGAGTTATTTCCCGTCCCCCTAACACACTGCTGCATAAAGGTGTAGGATATACGTGCTTATATGTGTAGGGTATAGAGCATACGTGGGTAACAAACAATCTGGAGGTGTAACAATCATGAAATATGCGCTTATTGGTTGTAACAGGATATCGGACAGTCACCTTATGGCTGCCTTGGACAACGGTTATGAGGTAGCAGCACTCTGCGACATCTTTGAGAAGAACATCCTCGACCTGCTATCGAGGTGTGGCCTCGAGGACAGCGAAGGGATCAAGCACTATGAGGATTACCGAGAAATGCTTAAGGATCCGGAAATCAAGTTGGTTGCCATCGCAACACCGAGCGACCTTCACGCACGCATGGCCTTGGACTGCATAGAAGCAGGTAAGAATCTCGTCATCGAGAAGCCCATGGCCCTTTCCATCGACGAGGCAGATGAGATCGTCAACAGAGCACATGAGAAGGGGCTGGCCGTGTGCGCCTGCCATCAAAATCGCTTCAATCCTGCCATACAGATGCTGCGGGGAGCCGTTGAAGAGGGGAGATTTAGCAAGCTCTCCCATGGAAGCGTCAATATCCGCTGGTTCAGGAGCGTTGACTACTACAATCTGGCAGGCTGGCGTGGCACCTGGGCCAAGGATGGCGGATGCCTCATGAACCAGTGCGTCCACGGCATTGATCTGCTCGTCTGGATGATGGGCGGCAAGGTCACCTCTGTCTATGCCCAAACTCGCCAGCGCCTGCACGATTCAATCGAAGCTGAGGATGTGGGCATGGCGGTGCTCACCTTTGAAAGCGGTGCGATTGCGACGATCGAGGGCACCACGAATGTCTTTCCCGACAACCTCGAGGAGACGCTCTATATCTTCGGCGAAACCGGCACCGTGGTTATCGGAGGCGAAGCGGCTAACGAGATCAAGACCTGGCAGTTTGCTGACTCCAGGGACGATGACGAGGAGAAGGTTTGGTTCATCGAAGAGGTCACAGATGTTTATGGGCACGGCCATAAGCTTATCTATGCGGATATGAAAGAAGCGATTGCCGAGGGTAGAGCACCTTACGTGGATGCCAAGGCCGGGCGCGATACGCTTGAGGTCATACTCGCCATGTATAAGAGTCAAAAGACAGGGCAGGTTATCCAGCTCCCACTCAAGAACTTCTCAACCCTGGACATGACAGGCGAATTCGACTAAGAGTCCTGCTCCTGCTCCTCGGCTTGGGGGAGAAAGTGGATATTGAGGTCGACGCGTACGGGGATGCCTTTGACAGAGCCGTGGCTCGTATATTGCCAGATGACTATGTCGCGCTCAATGGTGGGATGCTTAGCGTCGTATTCGGCGTACCAGAGGGCGTGGGCATTCAGGACTGAGTCATCCAGGCGGAGAAGATCGTTTTTGTTGCCATAGAGCATCGTCTCGTATCCGGCAGCTTGGATGACCTCAAAGAAGGCATCGGCACAACGGGTGACCTGTTCTCCGGTGAGGCGGTTTGCCCTGCCTTCTACCCCGGTGACGTATTCGTGGTCAAAGGCTACGGGATAGTCCAATCTCCTTCCGTCGAGCTGCTCAAGGACAAACTCGGCTTCCTCACGCGCCTCTCGTACATTGACAGCCTGTGAGAAGAAGTACACACCAACGAGAATCTTGGCTTTTGTTGCGCCAGAGAAATTGGCCTCAAAGTAGGGGTCGAGATAAAGCTGACCCTCAGTTGCACCACGGTTGCCAAGTCTGATGAGGGCAAACTCAACGCCGTCATCAGCTACAGCCTGCCAATCGATGGTCTTCTGATGCTCAGACACGTCAATACCAAAACGGGACTGCAACACCCCATCCTCATAGTAGAACAGGCGCCCGTTCTCGTCTTTTTCAAGCTGCTCCCAATCGTAGGGACTCACATAGGAATCCTCAAGGGGTTCCAATTCCCCCCAAGCGCAGGCAGAAAGGCCCACCGCAAGCAGACACATCAATAAGCCAAGTGACAGCCCTTTCACTTAACCTCATCTTCTACCGCAAACCCATCTCCAGTTGCGTTCTCGTCGTCAGTTTTTTCACTGAGAGAGTCATGCTTGTCAGCGTGCTCCTGAATCAGCTCTAGCTTCCATTCCTGGAGATTCTTATTGAATCTCATAACGAGCAATACGATGATGACCGAGAAGAGCATGGCAAAGTAGATGATCATCTTCTCAGTGGGGATACCGATGAGAGTAGTGCCGGTATGGAAGCCGAGGCTATCAAGGATGAGCAGGCATCCTATGACCGCGATGAAGGTCAGGGCAAGCAGCTTCATCTCCGGGTTCTTGTTGATGAAATCGGAGATGGGATTGATGAAGAGTATCATGATGAATACCGCCAACATGACCGCGATAATCATGATGATGAGGTCGTTGACCATCCCAACTGCGGTAATGACCGAGTCAATAGAGAACACCAGGTCCATGATCATGATGGTCACGATAGCCTGGGGTAGCGCAATCTGATGAAGCTTCTTATGCTCGTGGCTCTGCTCCGCCTTGATCTCAGTGAGCCTCAGCATATCGCGGAGTTCTATCAGCCCTTTGTAGATCAGGTAGGCACCTCCCACCAAGAGAACCAGGTCCCTCACAGAAAACCCATGACTCCAAAACCCCAGATCAATAGTGAACAGTGCGTCTTCCATATGGACAAGGAAGGAGGCAACGCTGAGGAAGATGATCCTCATGACAAGAGCGCCGGCAAGCCCGAGATACCTTCCCAGGCGCTGTCTATGCTTTGGAAGGCGATTGGTGGTGATGGCAATGAAGACCAGATTGTCTATGCCAAGCACAATCTCCAAGAAGAGAAGGGTGACGAGGTAGACCCAGGCTGCAGAGCTTGCGAATATTGAGAGATCCATAGCTACTATCTTACCTTATGTCCTACTCGCATTGGCTGTTCACATCGCATTTGACCGATGTGTCAGGCAGCTGGGACAGTTTGCGGGATTGGCCCGTCTTCCCAAATACCCAGATATAATCTCTTTGGGCAATCCGGGTATTGCGGTTGGGCTTGAGCTGAAACAGGCTCTCGTGCTCCATTGCCACAACCAGGCAGGAGAAGTCTTCCCTTATCCTGCTTTCGGCAATGGTCTTACCTCTGAAGCGGGAGTACTCATCGATCTGCACGCGGCAACAGCTGTAGCCTTTGAGCAGGTTGTCATAGATGAGGACATCGGCCAGGAAACTGGTCTCAAAGACCTCCGATGGGGTGGAGAAGATCCTTGTCACTGTTTGGATATAGCGATCTATCTCAAGCTCGGTGCCCAAGAAAGTGAGCGCGTCACCTTCTTTGATGGTCAGCTTATCCTCGGGATCGTTGACCATATTGCGGAGCTCCTCCTTGGTGATGCGGGCGAGCAAGTCCGAGGCACAATCCTTACCGTCTCTACTGATAGCGATGAGGTCGAGCCCGCAGGTCTGGGCAACGATGAGGTCGTAGGGAATCAAACGGCCCCGGCGCTCTCGCCAGTGGATTGCCGGCAGGGTCACGGTCTGCAGCAGCTTGACGACCATCGAAGAGGGGTCCTCATCGCTATGCAGCGCCTCTGTCTCCTCCAGTTCTATCTCCATGAGATTTCGGATGAAGAGATTCTCAAAGGTGATGAATGCGGAGTGGATGCGGTTGGAACGCGCAAATAAGACGATGAGTAGCGTCGCGGGGATGATGACCCAAAGAGATATCTCCCCTTCAAGGAGCACTATCGTGATATCGATGGCGGCCAAAGAGACCAAAACGTCTGTGACGAGGAGCAGTATCAGAGGTATACGACTCCGCTTGCTGCCCTGCCACAGAGCGAGGAAATCGCCTTTGCGCTGGCTCAGGAAGATGTTGGATATGAAGATGCCCACGATAAGCACGGCTATACCAATGACCGCGAAGTGCATGGCGATATGATCGGTAAATGAGAGGGCAAAAGGTAAGATCAGCTGCGAGAAGATAACCACGACCGAAAGCTGGGCAATGACGAGCATGAAGAGCTTGACGCCCCAATGTTTGAGATAGCTGGCCCAGGCGCTCTCAACGGTCTTCTTCTCTTTGCCGGTACCCGGTGGTCTGTCCAGTTTGGTCAGCAGGCCTTTAGGCAAGATCTTAGTCAGGCCTTTATAGATCCTGTGGGAGTTCTTGATATAGAAAGGCGTCGTGAGGGTCGTTATCACACTGACGGCCACGATGATGGGGTAGAGGAAATTAGCGGTGACCCCAAGCGAGACTCCCAAAGCAGCGATAATGAAGGAGAATTCCCCTATCTGTGAGAGGCTGAAGCCCGTCTGGACCGCAGTTTTGAGAGGCTGCCTGGCCAGCAGTGCGCCTATCAAGGTGAAGATCGGCTTGCCGAGGAGCGTGACGACGGTGATGACGATGATGGGGATGACGTTTTCCGCGATCATCTGCGGAGAGACGAGCATGCCCACCGAGACAAAGAAGATGGCCCCAAAGAAGTCCTTGATGGGCTTGAAGACCTTCTCTGTGCGATGTACCTGCGCGGTGCCGCCCATGATGGAGCCTGCCAAAAAGGCCCCGAGTGCGGCAGAGAAGCCGATGGCGTTTGCCAGCAGGACCATCACCATGCAAAACGCGATGGAGGATATGAGGAGGATCTCGTTGGTGAGTGCGCCGGAGACCCGCTTGATGAAGGTGGGCACGATAAGCACGCTGAGTACGAACCAGATGACCAGGTAGAGTGTCATCTGGCCGAGCTGCATGGCTATGGCACCGCCGTCGATGGCGGTTCCCACCGCGATAGCCGACAACACGACCATGATGAAGATGCCCGCGATATCCTCGATGATGAGGGAGCCAAAGACCAGGGTAGTGAACTTCTGCCCCTTGAGCCCCAGCTCGTCAAAGGCCTTGACGATAATGGTGGTTGAGGAGATAGCGAGCATGCCGCCGAGGAAGATGCTGGAAAAGAAATCCCAACCGAGGAAGGTGCCCACGAGGTATCCGGCTACGACCATGAGCAGAACCTCGGTCATGGCGGTGATGATACCCGGCTGCCCCACACGGGCCAGTTTGATGATGCTGAACTCCAGGCCGAGGCCAAAGAGCAAGAATATCACGCCTATCTCACTCCAGATGGCGATGTATTCGCTCTCGACGATGTTGGGTATCCATCCGATGGCAGGGCTTATAAGGAACCCGGCTACGACATAACCGAGTATGAGGGGTTGTTTAAGCCGCTTGCAGACGATGGTGGCAATGGCAGCCGCCGCCAGCAGCAGGGCGAGGTCAAAGATAAGTTGTGGCAAATGCTCCATTAAGTCCTCTTATAGGTGGGTATCGGTTCAGAACAGTCTATAGTATTCTATTAGGCGTAGCTCATTAAGAATGGTTATACGCTGGTAAACTCACTGACCAGACCCCTGACACCTTACATATCGATTTTAGTTGGTTTATACTGGCATCAGGCTCAATCAGGCTCATTTGAAGGCAATTGTGAATATTCTATGTGTTCTTAAGCATTTGCTTATGGAAATGATATGCTAGTTGCGTGGTTACATATATGACTTTGCGTATGAATTAAGAGACTATTGAACCAAAAGAAGTGGGCGGGATAAAATGAAAAGGCTTTACACTGGGAATGGCTTATTAAGCAGTGGCTTAATAAGCAATGGCGTAATAAGCACGATTGTAGTAAAAGCACTCACACTCCTACTGGCGCTGCTTCTCGTTGTGGGACTCTATCCAGCAAGCGCGGTCGCAGCCGATCTTAATACCAATCAAGACACAAACGAATACACCGTAAGCTTCTGGGTTGACAATGCCGTCTACAAGACGGTTGCGGTGAGCGACGGTATGGCGCTCGATCAAGACCAGTTGCCGGTGCCTGAGGTCAAGGAAGGTCAGGATTTTGTTTGCTGGAATACGGTGAACGACAAGACCTTTGATCCCTATGCGGAGATTAACCAGGACACAGATGTCTACGCTCGGTATTACGAACAGCCTGCCGCTCAGCCCGACGACACTGACTCCGATGGCGCGGATGGGGCTGGCGGCGCAGATGATGCTCTGACCTCACAGGAAAAGTTTGAGCTGACATACGATCCCAACGGCGGCTACAGCAGCCTGGAGGAATCCTACTACGCCCTCTTCGAAGAAGTCAGCGTGAAGTTCTATCCCGAGCCAACGCGCGCCTTCTCCGATTTCGTTGGCTGGGCCTATGACCCGGAGGCTACCGAGCCAGACTTTACCGCAGAGGGCGAACGCACCTTTAAAATGGTAGTTGACACAACCCTCTATGCTGTTTGGGAAGACGCCGAGCCTGTGGTGTACTCGCCGGCATTGGGACTTGCCTTTGATCCGGATTTACCCATCCTTCCACTTCCTCAACACTCACATGGAGATAGGGGAAACCTTTGGACGCAGGCAATGTGGGACGACATCATCAGTAGGAACGCTGCAGATCTGTATGGCGCTGAAGCTATTGCAACCGCCTACAGCAGCACAAATGGCCAAAACTTCCTCTCCTTCATCGTTTGGAACCCCAATTCCAATCTGCTCTACATATTCACCTATAGTGGCAGTAACTCGCAAATCGTGACGGGCATGACGCTTAACGTGATAGGAGGGCCAACGATAACCGGCACCTCTGTCTGGAACAATGGCAGGCACTACGTCTTTCGATTCTCCTTTCCCGATGGTTTACCAAGCCGTTTTGGTATCTCCGGAAACCTCTCGCCAGGCCAGAACATCATGAGCCCCGAGCTTAGTTTCCTGTCAATCCAGGTGCAAAGCTCCCTGGTTGTATATGATGGCGAGCCTCATGGCTTTCCCCTTCCTGCAACCAGCACTCCCATACCGGGTGCGGTTATCACCATTGAGTACCAGGACCCAGATTCAGGGGAGTGGTCTTCAAGGGTGCCAACAACCCTCACCCGCACCGATGCTGGCGTCTACCCGCTCTTGGCCAGGGCCACTGCTCCCGGCTTTTATTCTGAAGCCAGAGGAACCATAGTCCTGCAGATCGAGCCACGACCTATTATCGTGAAACCTGTAGATCGCTCGCAGGTCTATAATGGCACCGAACTCACCGCAAATGCAGTAGAGATAGCGTTTGAGAGCCCTTATAGCTTGGTCTCAGGCCATTCGATTGATGCCTCCGCACTGGTGTTTGGTGGGGGGCAGACCGAGGTCGGCCAGAGCCCTTCTTGGATAACCAATATCGCAGACCTCACTATCACTAACAGCAGCGGGCGTGACGTAACCGCCAACTATTCTCTGAGATCAGGGGAGGGGCTGCTGAGCGTCACGGATGGGTATACCGTTATCTACAGCCCCGGCCTGCACGGTACCTGGGACGCTGCCGATGAAACCACTGAGAACCTGCAAGCGGGCACTCCCATACCTGCTTTTGGTGGTAATGTGCTCACCCAGCGCGACCTTGGATGGAGATTCATCGCCTGGTCGCCCGACCCCCAAGACGATTATGGCGGAGTCATCATCGATGACCCTACCCGCTCCATCATTACCTTCGTGGCTCAGTGGGAAGCTAAGACCTATACCGTCAGATATGACACCAACGGCGGCCTGCCTCTGGTGGACGATAAGACAGTGTCCTGGAGTGAGGCTAATCTCCTGCCTCCCTATGAGATAAACAGGCCCGGTCACAGTTTCGTGGGCTGGAACGCCGTGGATGGCAGCAAGAAGCATGATGTAGAGGACTCAGACACCTTTGCCTCGCTCGCGCTTGATGACACGGTCTCTGGCATCACCCTTCAGGCTCAGTGGACTCCAAATGACTATGAGATTACCTACGACGCCAACGGCGGCCTTGGCTCCATGGATCCCACGCCGGTGACCTTTGGCACCTCGGTTACCCTTGCTGAGAATACCTTCTCCCGCACGGGCTACAGCTTTGTTGGCTGGGGCACCAGTGCGACGGCTGATACTGCGACTTACGCAGATCAGGAAACCTTTACCTATGAATATGACAGGGATCTGCCACTCTATGCCCTTTGGGAAGAGAATGCCAGTGTCACGATTACGTACGTTGCCAGGGCTGGCGGTTCTGTTGATCCTGAGAGCGAGACCTTTGCTCCTGCAACCGGTAGTCCAGAGGGATCCATCGCTACGCCTGGTGCTGGTTTTTCCTTTGCCAACTGGACCAATGCCGCTGGTGCCGTGGTCTCAGATGTAGCCAACTTTGTACCCCAGGAGCCCGAGGAGGGCTTTGAGGATGTCACCTACTACGCCAACTTCACAGAGAACGACAAGGTTGTCATCAACTATATAGCGGGTGACGGCGGCACGGTTGCCCCTGCTTCTGAGACCCTCGCTCCGGCCACCGGTGAGGCTGAGGGCTCTACTGCCACGGCGAGCAACGGCTTCAGCTTTGTCAACTGGACCGATGCGGCCGGCGTGGAGCTTTCCACCGAGCTGCACTTCATTCCTGCCAAGGTAGGTGGGCTTAATGTAGCAGCCACCTACTATGCCCATTTCACTGAAGATGCCGATGTCACCATCACCTATGTTGCCACCACGGGCGGTTCAGTCTCACCAACCACTGAGACG